>Ga0307986_10000387_pt1 | contig 32813 bp, 29 predicted proteins | sample EllFjometageno82_FD_203170 | JGI IMG/M metagenome (GOLD analysis project Ga0307986, IMG submission 203170) | Marine microbial communities from Ellis Fjord, Antarctic Ocean - #82 | ecosystem: Environmental > Aquatic > Marine > Unclassified | place: Southern Ocean | collected 2014-10-09 | reverse complement strand
GTTTTTCCTTAGCAACACCTTTCTTCTTTCCTTTCTTAATCGCCCGATTTGCATTCTCAAACTGCCGCTCTGCAATAAGAGCATCAATATAGCTAAGCCAATACTGCTCTATCTCTGGCTTGGCCTCGAGAGCAATTTTAAATAACGGTAGTGCCGCATCAGCTTTATTAAGTGAGACCGCTATTAATCCTAGGTTATGGTTAGCGTCTGGATGCAAAGGCCGAGATTTCAAAATAGCCTGGTAAAGACGTTCAGCATCTTGCAAATTACCTTCCTTATGCGCCGCCATACCCTGTTGCATTGTTTGTCCAAGCGTCATTTCCATCGAATTTTCCTAAAAACGGAGCGTCAAAGACTGTAAAAATTAACCCCAATCACCACTCTATCTGCCTCCCCACCATAAACTGCAGAGTGCTCCCTACTAGCGGGAATGATCGTTATCATGCCTTCACTAGGTTGCCGTGAGCTAAAGCAAAATCAGGGCTCAATGCAATTGCCTGCCTAAAGCTTGCTTCAGCCTCATCTAATCTACCCAGTTCTGTAAGCGTGTTAACCAAATTATAATGAGCTCCAGCAAAGTCAGGCTTTAATGCTATCGCTTGCACCAAGCTTGCTTCAGCCTCGTCTGATCTGCCCAGTTCTTGCAGCGTATTACCTAAGTTGCTGTGGGCTTCGGCAAAGTCAGGTTTCAACGCTAGCGCTTGCGTGTAGCTTGCTTCAGCCTCACCTAATCTGCCCAGTTCTTTGAGCGTGTTACCTAAGTTGTTGTGGGCTTTGGCATAGTCAGGCTTCAATGTTATCGCTTGCGTGTAGCTTGCTTCAGCCTCGTCTGATCTGCCCAATTCTTGCAGCGTATTACCTAAGTTGCTGTGGGCTTCGGCAAAGTCAGGTTTCAATGTTATCGTTTGCCTAAAGCTTGCTTCAGCCTCGTCTAATCTGCCCAGCGCTTTGAGCGTACTACCCAAGTTGCTGTGGGCTTCGGCATAGTCAGGTTTCAGCGTTATCGCTTGCCTAAAGCTTGCTACAGCCTCTTCTAATCTAGGCATGTTCTGATTGAGCGTACTACCCAAGTTGCTGTGGGCTTCGGCATAGTCAGGCCTCAGTACAATTGCTTGCCTAAAGCTTGCTTCGGCCTCATCTAGTCTGCCCAGCTCCTTCAGAGTGTTACCCAAGTTATAGTGGGCTTCGGCATCTCGCGGCTCTAACTGCACAGATTTTCGACTGGCAGTTAAAGATTCACTTATTCTGCCAGTTTGTTTAAATACAGCGCTCAAAACTTTCCATCCAAACTGATGTGTGGGAAATTCTTGAGTGATGGATATTGCTAACTCTCCAGCAGCCTCGTATCGTCCAGCCTGATAACATTCTAAGAGCTTACTGAGTTGTTTCTGAGAGGGTGTTTCACTGATAGCATTTTCTGTTTGGGGTATAGGGGCTAGCTGTTCCTTAAAGAAGTTAAGCTTCTCTCCATCTATCCCCTGCTTTTTTCCTTGCTCAAGTAGTTTCTCAGCATTCTCAAACTGCTGTTCTTTGATTAGAGCACCAATATAGCTAAGCCAATACTGCTCTATCTCTGGCTTGGCCTCGAGAGCAATTTTAAATAACGGTAGTGCCGCATCGGCTTTATTAAGTGAGACTGCTATTAACCCTAGGTTATGGTTAGCGTCTGGATGCAAAGGCCGAGATTTCAAAATAGCTCGATAAAGACGTTCAGCATCTTGCAAATTACCTTCCTTATGCGCCGCCATACCCTGTTGCATTGTTTGTCCAAGCGTTATTTCCATCGAATTATCACCAATTATTTTTTTATTGCGTTTATCTGAACTATATATTCTATAAAATATATATCTATTAATCTTAAGTTATTTATTTTTTTAATTTTTTAATTATGCCCACTCAATATGTAACCAGAGCTTCGAAATTATAACCGTCATCTCTAATACGTTTACTACCCCCTAAATCAGGAAGATCTATAATACCCAGTATTAAAATATTTGATTTTTTAACACTAAAGTTTTCAGTCAAGATTTCAGAGCAAGCTATTGCAGTCCCACCCGTTGCAACTAGATCATCAACAATAACTATTCTGTCATTACTATTAATTTTAGTATTTTTCTGAATTTCTATTGATGTGCTTCCATATTCAAGATCAAAATCCTTTTTATAGGTAGCGTTCGGTAATTTACCTGGTTTCCTTGCTAGAACAAATGGCAGAGCAAGATCGTAAGAAATTGATCCTGCAAATATAAAACCTCTACTTTCAATACTCGCTATCATTGTTGCATCAAATTTAGCGGTTATTCGTGTTAGCTCTTTGCACGTCTTAACAAATGCCTCAGGCATCTCTATCAAACTAGTAATATCCCTAAATTTGATTCCATCAATAGGAAAGTCTTTAACGGTTCTGATGTATTTTTTAATGTCTAAAGGATCGCTCATTTCATTTCCACTCAGTGACAACATTCTCTGAAATCACTCATTTTAAAGGATTTTCTTAAAATATTTTATAAGGACTCTATGAGAGATTTTTGTTTTTTTCCATTTGTTCATGCCTTCCATAAATCTAAGTTTTTCTCTACAGAAAAAATGCCCACGACAGTCCGAATATCTGTCACCACTACTATTTTTTTATGCCCTTAGAAAACACAAGTTTATAGGTATCAGAATCATAAACTTAAAACCAATTAGGTACATCCCTTTTTGTCCATTTACTAAAGTGAGCTTTTTCTCCAATATAAAATTGATGATATGCGATTACTGAATCATCACCTTTATATTCATCAGGCATGCACTGTGGTGGCTCTTTAAATGGTTCATCTCTTTTAATCTTATCTGGGGGCTGCTCCAAAACAGCTCTCAACAATAAGTCTGTGGCATGTTTTTTTTCATACCGGTATGAGTATTCATCTGCTAGAGCTATGAATAATTTATATAACCAACTGTACTGAACTTCATTTTCTCTAGTCCAAACTGTACTTGGATGGTTACGATGTGCCCTTTTATATAAAGAAAGGCTATCTGCTCTATGATCACCATCACACTCTCTATGAGCAGTTGATAGCATTTGTGCATACTCTAAAACCATTTTTACACAATGTTTGTCGTTGTGTTCAATGGCTGCAATCTTAGGGTCCTTATTTAAATAAAAGATATTCATTCCTACTCCAAATCTACCCTAATTAAACTCATAAAAATTGATAATGCTACAATAAGTAAAAAGTGGGGAGAGTGCTTGAATACTTTATCCTCACGCTGCTGAGGGGAGCTCAATGAATCAAAAACTAAACCGACGGAATATCCTCCAAGGTACAGCTCTTGCACTAGGGCTGGCGGCCTCTTCACCTATAATGATGGCCGTTTCTGCCTATGCCAAAAGCGCTGAGGCACAGGAAAGATCAAGTGCTAAGAGTTTACTAAATACTCTCGAGCGTAAAATGATTGATGTTCTAGCGGAGCTTATCCTTCCTGAAACTAATACACCTGGTGCTAACGCTGCAGATGTTCCAAGTTTTATCGATATGATGGTATCTGATTGGTACACAGCTGAAGATAAAAAAGAGTTCATCAATGGACTGCGCAACATGAATAATCATTGCAAAATTTCATTTGATAACGACTTTTTAGATTGTACCACTGAGCAACAAATAGTCACTCTCGAGGATCTTGAACAAAATGTTGCTGGCACGCTTAGCGATGGAGAACCTGGTGGCAAAAGTGACCGCGTTTCAGTACTGCATAATGACTATGCTTTATGGGGTGATCGTCCTTTTGAAGGTAGAATTTTCTTTGATCAATTGAAAAGTCTCACTATTCTTGGCTATTACACATCAGAAGTAGGTATCAAAAATGAACTGATTTACGATCCCATACCTGGCACTTACGATGGAAGTTTAGATTTTAGTAAGTCTGGGAAGCATTACACCAGCTGAATGTATTGTTTGTGTTTGATAACTCGGAAAGATAAAAATGAAAAATAGTGAAAACTTTGATGTGATAGTTGTTGGTTCTGGAGCAAGTGGCGGCTGGGCGGCAAAAGAATTTTGCGAGGCAGGATTTAAAGTTCTTGTAATAGATAGAGGTGAGCCAACAATTCATAAAGAAAGTTATACCAATGAGTTTGTTGAACCATGGGACCGTCCATTTGGTGACCAAGCACTACCGGGGGAAAGAAAAAAAGAATACGGCGTAAACGCACCATATGTCTCAAATTTAAACGCTCGTTTTTATGCGAAAGAAAAAGATTGGCCCTATGATAAGGATAGTAAGAACCCATTTATGTGGGCAAGGCCGGGGGCAGTTGGAGGAAAGTCATTAGTTTGGGGGCGCCAAGTTTACCGCTGGAGTGATCTAGATTTTGAAGCCAACAAAAAAGATGGTCATGGTATTGACTGGCCGATCCGCTATAAGGATATCGCACCATGGTATTCATATGTTGAGAAATTTATAGGCGTACAAGGATCATATGAAAATTTGCCGCAGCTACCTGACAGTGAATTCATGCCTGCGATGGAACTTAATTATGCAGAAAAAATCGTTAAAAAAGGTATTGAGGATAACTTTAAGGGCCGTAATCTTATTATTGGGCGTACTGCAAATATTACCAAAGCAAAACCAGATCAGGGTCGCGCGGCTTGTAATTACAGGAACCAATGTGCAGGTGGTTGCTCTTTTGGTGCCTATTATTCTTCTGTGAGCGTAACGCTTCCTGCTGCGGCAAAAACGGGCAATCTTACAATTCAAGCAAATTCTGTAGTTTCATCACTTGAATATGATTCTAAAACAAAACGCGTGACAGGCGTGCGAATTGTTAACACAAAGACAAAAAAGAAAGAAACAATTAAATCTAAAGTTGTTTTTCTTAATGCTTCGACAATAGGTTCAACACAAATATTGATGAACTCTACCTCAGAAGCTTCACCACAAGGACTTGGTGGATCCTCCGGAGCGCTTGGTAATTACTTAATGGACCATACGTGGGGCACGCGAATCCAGGGCACTGTTTTGGATACCAATGGTAAAATTGAAAAAGGCCGCCGACCAACTGGTATTTACGTACCGCGTTATAGGAATATAAATGAAAAAAATGATACAGATGTTGATTTTTTACGCGGTTATAATTTTCAGGGCGGAGCAAAACCTGAGGATTGGAGCCAACGCGCATTAAATATACCCGGTTTCGGCGCCTCTTTAAAAGAAGGAATAAATACCCCAGGGGGTGATTGGATCTTCACTCTATACGGCTTTGCGGAATGCCTCCCTTACAAAGAAAATAAAATGATGTTGTCATCCAAAAATGATCCTTACGGAATACCACAGGTGAAATTCGACGCAGTATTTAAAGAAAACGAATTTAAATTGGTCAAGGACATGATTAAGGAAGGCGAAAAAATGTTAAAAACTGCGGGTGTAGCGAATGTAAAAAGCACTATGGGTGAGATGCTTCCTGGTCTTGGAATTCATGAAATGGGAACTGCGCGTATGGGAAGCGACCCCTCAAAATCCGTTGTTAATAAATGGAACCAAGTACATGAAGCCAAGAATGTTTTTGTGACAGATGGGGCCTGCATGACATCCTCATCATGCGTCAACCCAACGCTGACATTTATGGCGATAACTGCACGTGCGGCAAATTATGCTATTGAAAAACTAAAATCAGGGACTTTGTAATTAGTTTGTCATAAATTCTTAGTGAGAAGCCCGGTGCTTAATAGAAAGCACTTATCAATAATTTTTAGCTAACGATTCCAATGTTTTTTGCCTAGTTTCTGGCATAAAATAAAAGACAAAGATTAATTGAAATATCATCATAATTGCAAAGAACCCAAAAATCTTGAAGGCAGCAAACTGATTAAGGAAATATGGCATTAATAATGCAATTAATGCTGCGAGCAGCCAATGAACCCCACTTCCGAGTGATTGTCCTTTTGTGCGCACATTATTAGGGAAGATTTCTGCAAAAAATACCCAAATTACGGCGCCTTGCCCCATTGCATGAGATGCAATAAAGAGGAAGACAAAGAACACCACCGTTAATCCGCCAACATTCATATAAAAAGCTAAGCTAATCGACAGTAAAGAAAAGATGTAGCCAATTGATCCGATAAGCATCAATGACCTTCTTCCAAAATTATCTATCAGCAACATACCAAAAATAGTAAATAACAAATTGATTATTCCAACCCCTGCTGATGATAATAATGCTACAGAATTATCTAGCCCTGCGAGTGAAAAAACACGCGGGGCAAAATAAATAATGAAGTTTATTCCCGAAAGCTGATTAAACAGAGCAATAAAAAATGCCAAAGTAATCGGCACAATGTAAGGTTTTGAAAATAATCGATCTGTACTCATTTGAACTGGAGCGCTGCTTATTTCCTCCAAAATACCCACAGCAGTACTAGGATCTATACTTTTCAAGACTCGTAAACACCCTGCTTTATCTTTCTTTCTTATTAATAGCCATCTAGGACTTTCTGGAACCTTCAGAACCATTATTAAGAAAATTACTGCCGGAATGATCTCTATTCCTAACATCCACCTCCAATTCAAATTAAGATATTCTGTCAAAATAAAATTAGATAAAAATGCCACTAATATTCCGAACACAATTTGGAATTGATAAAGAGCAACTAATCTGCCTCTGTATTTTGCTGGGGCAATTTCTGCAATATAGGCAGGTACCACGATAGATGATATGCCCACTCCAAATCCGCCTACTAATCTCATTAAAGCGAAGAAAAATGGATTACCTGAAAAAGCTGAACCAATGGCTGATGACAGATAAAATATTGCTACTAAAATCAGGACTTTCTTTCGTCCATATCGCTCACAAATCAAACCCCCCACTAAAGCACCCAAGACAGTGCCCCATAATGCTGATGACATCACCATAGCGCCATGCAAAAGGTCGCTGGTCTGCCATAACCTCTGTAATGGTTGATCAGCTCCAGATATCACAGCAGTATCAAAACCAAATAGAAAACCACCAACAGCGACCGCAGCAGACCATGATAAAATTTTATTCATAAGTATTTTTCCAAAAATCCAGCAACCCGAGCTCAACCCCTTTAATATCAATCTTCACCAACGCGTTGATTTGGCAGCTGCAGTTTGGTTTTAATGCCCTCCGTCGAGAGAGTCAGCTTTAACCCGGTAATCAACGGCAATTCCGTAATAAGGATCATCCTCTGAATCCTCAACCAATTGGCCGGCGCGAATAAGTAATTTGTGGCAATCTCGCGAAAGATGCCGCAGATGTAGTACTTTACCTAGGGCCTCATATTTTGCGGCAAGCACTTCAATGGCTTGAAGCGCCGATTGATCGACAACCCTGCTATTTATGAAATCCACTATGACTTGATCGGGGTCTTCTTGAAAATCAAAAATTTCGGAAAAACCATCGATGGAGCCAAAGAACAACGGTCCTTCGATCCGATAAATTTTCGTGCCTTCGCTCGTCAGTTCTGTTGAAGCATGAATGCGAAGCGCATTATTCCAAGCATAAGCCAATGCGGATACTATAACGCCAACAACGACGGCAATTGCCAGATCACTGATTACAGTGACGAAGGTAACAAGTCCCATGACCAAAGCATCCGTGAGCGGAATTCGGCGTAATATTGTTAGGCTTTGCCAAGCAAAGGTGCCGATAACCACCATAAACATGACGCCAACGAGTGCTGCGAGTGGGATCCGCTCAATTAAGTCCGAAGCGAATAGAATAAACGCTAATAAAAAAAGGGCTGCTGAAATGCCTGATAACCGCGTTCGTCCGCCGGATTTTATATTAATCATGGACTGGCCGATCATTGCGCACCCACCCATACCACCAAAGAAACCTGTGACAGTATTGGCAAGCCCCTGGGCGATACATTCTTGCGATGCGCCGCCGCGGCGCCCTGTAATCTCGCCAACCAGGTTTAGCGTCAATAGACTTTCAATCAAGCCAATCGCTGCCAGTATAATTGCGAAGGGGAAAATAATACGGAGTGTCTCGAAATTTACCGGAACAGTTGGAATATGAAATGTTGGCAAGCCACCTTTGATGGATGCTAAATCACCTACCCGCGGTACATCAATGCCAAACCCAATAACAAGGCCTGCAACAATAACGATGCCAGCTAATGGAGCCGGAATAATTGAGGTTATTTTCGGCATTAGCCAGATGATGAGCATAGTTAAAGCGACAAGACCAAGCATTGATACTAGCGGCCACCCAGTCATCCAGGCTGCGATATCATCGGGTCCTATAACTTGGAACTGCATCAGTTGAGCCAAGAAAATAACAATCGCCAAGCCGTTTACAAAGCCGAGCATAACCGGATACGGCACTAAGCGAATGAACTTTCCAAGGCGGAAGATGCCAGCTAAAATTTGTAAAATACCCATTAAGACCACAGTGGCAAAAAGATACTCCACTCCATGGCTCGCAACCAATGCCACCATGACAACAGCAAGGGCGCCAGTCGCACCTGAAACCATGCCTCGACGGCCGCCCATAATGGCGGTGATAAGCCCGACAATAAAGGCCGCATAAAGCCCAACTAATGGATGAACGCCCGCGACGAAGGAAAAAGCTACGGCCTCTGGCACGAGTGCCAAAGCTACGGTCAGTCCAGACAGTACTTCTATTTTGATGCGTCCCAGCGTGAAAGCAGGGAGTTCGTTGTCCTTCCAGTCAGCATTGGAGAGTCGAGCAGAAAAAGCTGCAAGCGTAGGTTGATTCACAGGTGGTAATTCCTATTTCAAGGCAATCTCTAAATTGGCGCTTACTTAAGAAAAATAGAGCTTAAAGCAACGCTTATCTAGTTAATCCTCTAAAATGTTGGGGTAAGGGGGTTTGCTTGCAGCCTGCGTTCGCTTAAACCGAAGACTCTGGTTGGATTCTAAGGTTAAAGTTGATTTGATTATAGAAAACCACTAACAGCGACCGCAACAGACCATGATAGAATTTTATTCATAGGTTTTTTTAAAGAAAAATATATTGGGGGCCGCTTTTACTGAACACAGCTTCCGCTCTGGTTCCCTAGATCTAGTGCTTCGATCATTGCATGATAGACATCAGTATTATCGAGAGTGCCTGTGAAATTTTCCGATCCTGGTCCATATGCGTAGACAGGAACTGGTACTCCAGTATGTGATCCATATCCAATTCCAGTATTAAACGAAAATTTTACTTCTGGCGCAGTATAGTTAGTGAGAGAGGCAGGCTCTATTAGTAAACCTCCTGTTTCATGATCAGCTGTCACTATAACTAAGGTGTCCTGACTCTCTTTTGCGTAATCCAGAGCATTTTGAACGGCCTCATCAAAATCTTGCATTTCTTTTTTTAGGTAATTGATATTATTAGCATGACCCGCCCAATCAACTTGTGATCCTTCAGCCATAATAAAGAATCCTTTGCAGCCATCTTCATTAAATTGCAAGGAACGTTTAATGGCGAAAGCCAACATATCGCTTAATGATGGTTCCAAAGAATGATTATCTGGTTTTTCAATATCTCTTAGGTGTTCGTCAGCAAAAAGGCCTATCACCTTGGTATTATCAATAAAATCAAAATCATCCAAGTCATCTATCGTTGTAAGCAGTGTATGTGACGATCTAACTTCCTGAAGTAAATCGATACCGTCTTTCCTTTTTCCACCCACCTTTTCAGGTAAGAAAAAGTGCCTGCCTCCTCCTAAAATTACCATGACATTCGATTCCATCATCTGCTTACTAATGTCGTCAGTTTTCGATCGTGAATCTACATGAGCAGCAAAAGCAGCGGGAGTAGCATGCGTGATATCTGAAGTTGAAATTAACGAACTTACAAAACCGTATTTATGGATTTTTTCAGTTAAATTCTCGAGGAATTTTTTATCTTTATCTAACCCCAAAACACCATTATTTGTCTTCTTGCCAGTACTATAAGCAGTTGCTGAAGAAGCTGAATCAGTAACTATTGCATCCTCAGAATGAGTTAAGACAATTCCAGATATAGGAAATTTATCGAATGAAAGCCTTGCATTGGGTCCACCTTTTAAAAGCCTATAGGAAGAAATTTGACTGATACTCATCCCATCCCCTATTAATAAGATAATATTCTTAGCTTTCTTATCAACTGAGGTTAATTTTTTTTGCGTTAATACTTTACCTTCAGGAAGTATTTCAAAAAATGCATCTTTATCTGTAATTAAACCTTCAGGTACAGGGGTAGCATTAGTTAAAGCTTGTACATCCAATGATTCGAGAGCTTTATATCCTGCAAAAGCCCCGACGCTAAAAGCAATAACAATAATTAAAGCGTATTTTTTCAAGAAGTTAAAAATTGCATTCATACATAATGGCCTGGTCATTATTTTGGCATAACATCAAATGCTAAAACCATTCGATCTTCTTTGCTATCAAATGGAAGTGTGTAATGGTGAAGCGAAGATGGGAAAAGGCACAAACTGCCAGTCTCGACATCAATAATACGTTCTTGGCTATTCGAGCCTTTCAATTCTTGCGTCTGCACTTGCTCATCCAAACACAAAACAAGGTTCCCACTATTCGTTTCTGATTTTACGGGCACATTTATGTAGACGCTGCCAGATATCCAGCCCGATTCATGCATATGAGCAGCTAATTTACCTCCGCTTCGCATGGAAACAAGCCAACCTTCAATTCTATAAGAGGTTGGCCAGTTCTTTATAAAACCTTCATCGCTATCCTTAAAATGATCCCGATATTTTTCAACTTCCGCAATAATAATACTTTCAATTTCAGTCTCAGATATTTTTTTAACAGCGAAAATATTACCGGCAGTTTGTACCCCATTAGTTAAAAATGGTTGGGGTTTAAGAGATATCGAATTATCTGTTAACACATCTTTTATCGATTTGATGAAAATTTCATCGAAACCATATTGCTCATGTAAGTCTGTCTTTAAGACATACTGCAATGGCTCATTACAAAACGGATTTGATCTTTTGATTCCATATTTTATTTCTGAGCAACAAATTACTGAACCAATGACAGCATTAGCCTGGCCCTGGTTTATCAAAGAGTCTAACCTTTCATAAAAAATAGACTCTTTATCCTGCAAATAAGAGCATCTAATCGCATACGATTTACTTAGCCCAATATCAATTAACTCAAACTCCTTTAGGGCCATACCATACTGTTCACTATAAAATAAACATAAGCCTAGGTTGTAACGAGCTTCAGCGTGATTTAACGCTACTATTCTTAAATGTTACTTATGATTTGCAGTAGTCGTAGTCGTTTGTAACTTTCTTTGTAAAACCCCCTATTTTAGGGATGGTTTGTAACAAGCTTGTAACTCTAAATTCGTTATAAATCAACGGGTTACATCTACCCGGCTACTCCCACTCAATAGTTGCCGGTGGCTTGCCGCTGATATCGTAGGTCACTCGTGAGATACCATCGATCTCATTAATAATCCTAAGTGACACATGTTCAAGAAACTCGTATGGCAAGCGGGCCCAGCGCGCGGTCATGAAATCGACCGTCTCAACAGCACGTAATGCAACAACATAGTCGTATTTTCGACCATCGCCCATCACGCCAACCGATTTGACCGGCAAGAACACTGCGAACGCCTGACTGGTCTTATTATACAAGTCGCTTTTATGTAGCTCTTCAATAAAAATGTTATCGGCTAACTGCAGTAACGCGGCAAACTCACGTTTAACCTCACCCAGTATGCGAACCCCTAATCCAGGTCCCGGGAATGGGTGGCGATACACCATCTTTTCCGGCAGGCCGAGCTCAACACCAATTTTACGAACTTCGTCTTTGAATAACTCACGCAAAGGCTCGATGAGTGACATCCGCATATAATCTGGAAGCCCGCCGACATTATGATGAGACTTGATGACGTGCGCTTTGCCTGTCTTTGTGCCAGCGGACTCGATAACGTCCGGATATATAGTGCCTTGCGCCAACCATGCAATGCCATCCAGCTTATTGGCTTCTTCGTCGAACACTTCAATAAATTGTGCGCCGATGATTTTGCGTTTTTGTTCGGGGTCCGAGATGCCTTCCAGCGCACTGAAGAATCGGGCGGCCGCATTCACCCGAATCACGTTAAGCTCCATGTGTTCGGAAAAAGTCTCCATGACTTGATCGCCCTCGTTGTGGCGCATGAGTCCATGGTCAACGAACACGCAAACGAGCTGGTCACCAATCGCTTCATGCAACAACGCCGCTACCACTGAAGAGTCAACACCACCAGATAATCCAAGCAAGACTTTCCCGTTACCAACTTTTTCACGAACCATGTCTATCGCGTCAGAAACAATGTTACCTGCGGTCCAATTACCCGGACAGCCACAAATATCGCGAACAAATCGACGGAGTATTTCTTCGCCCTGCAGCGTGTGAGTCACTTCGGGATGAAACTGCACACCGTAGAAGTGCCGCGCAGTATCTTCCATTGCTGCGAGTGGTGAGTTTGAACTACTGGCGGTCGCTTTGAATCCCGGCGGGATCGCAGCCACACGATCACCGTGACTCATCCAGACTTTCAGAAGCGACTCTTCTCCGTCATCACTCAATCCCGCTAGAAGACTTGAATCATTCGAGGTGATTTCAGCGTAGCCGAACTCGCGATGCGATGACGTTTCCACTTTGCCGCCGAGCTCGGCTGCCATAGTCTGCATGCCGTAGCAGATACCCAGAATCGGAACGCCCAATTCGAAAACCAGATGCGAGACACGTGGTCCATCCTCGAAACGCACAGACTCGGGACTGCCGGACAGAATCACGCCGTTCGGCTTGAATGCCCTAATATCCTCGTCCGAGATATCCCAGGGGTGGACTTCTGAGTAAACGCCATGCTCTCGAACGCGGCGGGCTATTAGTTGTGTGTACTGGCTGCCGAAATCGAGAATCAGCAGTCGGTGGGCGTGAATGTCCGGGTGCATAAACCTATGTCTTGGTGCCGTAATTAGGGGCTTCTTTGGTGATGGATACATCGTGCACATGGCTCTCAGCCATACCGGCACCCGTGATTTTCACGAACATCGGTTTGGTGCGCATCTCATTAATGCTGGCACTGCCGGTGTATCCCATCGCTGCACGAATACCGCCGATAAGTTGATGCACAATTGCTGTAAACGCGCCTTTATAGGGGACGCGACCCTCGATGCCTTCGGGAACCAACTTCTCGAGCTCTTCAGTCGCATCCTGAAAGTAACGATCCGATGATCCGTGTGATTCGCCCATCGCGCCAACTGAACCCATGCCGCGATACGCTTTGTAGGAACGGCCTTGATACAGCTCGACCTCGCCCGGCGACTCTTCGGTGCCGGCGAACATGCCACCGATCATCACGGAGTGCGCTCCGGCGACCAATGCTTTTGCGATATCACCGGAGTATCGAATGCCACCATCGGCAATCAACGGTACACCGGATTTCTTGAGGGCCTCGGCAATCTCTGCGACCGCCGAAATCTGCGGTACGCCAACGCCGGCTATAACACGTGTCGTACAAATAGAACCTGGCCCGATGCCAACTTTGACGCCATCCGCACCCGCACTGACTAAAGCGAGTGCGGCCTCAGCCGTTACAATGTTGCCGCCAATGACCTGCAAATCAGGGTGTGCCGATTTCACTCGGGTGATGCGATCCAATACGCCTTTCGAATGACCGTGTGAGGTATCGACCACAATAAGATCGACACCGGCTTCGACCAGGGCATCAACACGATCATCGGTGTCTTGCGCGGTTCCGACTGCAGCGCCAACTCGCAGCGCACCACTATCGTCTTTGCAGGCCATCGGGAAATCCTTGGCTTTCTGAAAATCCTTCGCCGTGATCATGCCGCGTAATTCAAAATTATCATCAACGACCAGCACTTTCTCGATGCGGTGTTGGTGTAGTAGCGACAATACTTCTTCGTCATCCGCGCCTTCCTTAACTGTCACCAGGCGCTCTTTTGGTGTCATGACTGCTGATACTGGAGCATCGAGCTTTGTTTCGAATCGAAGATCGCGGTGCGTCACGATGCCGACGGTCTGCTTGCCGTCCACAACCGGAACGCCGGAAATACCCATTGAGCGGGTCAGTTCGATCACTTCGCGGATCGTCATATTTGGTGAAACCGTAATCGGCTTTCTTACCATGCCAGATTCAAATTTCTTCACCTTCAGGACCTGCTTGGCATGATTCGCGATAGACATATTCTTATGAACAATGCCCATTCCACCCTCTTGCGCGAGCGCGATCGCGAGTCTCGACTCGGTAACCGTGTCCATCGCCGCTGATATCAGCGGGATATTCAGGCGAATTTCGCGCGTTAATAATGTGCTCAGATCGACCTCGCGGGGCAATACCTCGGAATATCCGGGTTGCAGGAGGACGTCGTCGAATGTGAGGGCTTCGAGGGCTATTCGCATGAGATTCACGTCTTGGGTTTTGTGAGATTAATCAGCGAATTGTACTCGGGTCAGATTTGCGGGTAAACGGCAGGCGGTTCGATATACTGCAAAGATGCAATCGAATACCCCCATAACTGCCGCAATTTCCGTCAGCCAGCTCAATCGGCGCGTCAAGACGCTGATCGAACAAGGAATGACCCGACTATGGGTAGAAGGCGAGATTTCCAACCTTTCCCGACCCACATCCGGCCATATTTACCTGAGCTTGAAGGACGATTCCGCACAAGTCAGCGCTGCCTGGTTCCGCCAGCGCCAGCGCGCGCCGGCGATCGGCTTCAAGAATGGCGACCGCGTACTGGCTTTCGGTCGTGTCAGCTTGTATGAGGCCCGTGGGAATTATCAGTTAATTATTGAAGAGCTGGAACCCGCCGGCGAGGGCGTTCTAAAGCGCCGTTTCGATGCACTCAAACTCAAATTAGCCAACGAGGGCTTGTTTGATGAGGATCGCAAACAGGCTTTGCCGGGCTTGCCGACGCGAATCGGGGTTATCACGTCACCGAGCAGCGCGGCCGTCCGCGACGTGCTGAGTATCCTCGGACGCCGCTTCCCAGCGGTACCGGTCGTTATATATCCAGCCGCTGTGCAAGGAGATGCGGCACCTGGCGAATTATTGAGTGCGTTGGCCATAGCCGTTCGCCGAAATGAATGCGACGTGCTGATTCTGTGCCGTGGCGGTGGATCCATTGAAGACCTTTGGGCATTCAACGACGAGATACTGGCTCGCGCCATATCAGACTGTGCTCTTCCCATCATCAGCGCTGTGGGACATGAAATTGATTTTACGATTGCCGACTTCGTAGCCGATGTACGAGCGCCAACACCGTCGGGTGCTGCAGAGATCGTCGTGCCAAACCAAGGCGACTGGCTTCGACAAATTTCGGGCATCGCGACACGTATTGCGAGAGTCGGACGGCGCGCGCTGGAAGACACAGCGCAAGAACTCGATTGGCTGGGCCGACGGTTGGTCGCCAGCAGCCCGGCCGCAACGCTGCAACGCCAACGCCAGAGTCTTCGCGAGCAAGGTGGTCGACTTAATTCCGCTGTGCGACAGCAATTACTGGAACAAAAGAGCAAGTTGCAGGGTGTTAGCAGCAAGTTGATGGCTCTGTCGCCCGCACTGTCCGTACAGCAGTCAATTGCGAACCTTCAGCAGCTTCGGCAGCGCCTCGCGACGCCGGTACAGAATTTGATATCCGATGCGGGTCATAAGATTGCTCTTCTTGGCAGAGCGTTGAATTCTGTCAGCCCCCTCGCAACGCTCGATCGAGGCTACGCCATTGTGAAAGCCGGCGACTCCGGAAAAGTGCTCTTGAGTACCTCGGAAGTGAAAGTTGGAGACGACATTCGAGCACACTTATCCCGAGGAGAGTTCGTTGCAACCGTTAAGAAGGTGATCGGGGATGATTAGTCGATTTGCGCTTTATTTTGTATTGCTTAGTCTAGCTGGTCTCACCATGGCCACTGAGGAATCGCTGCGGCCCGGCGGAATTGCCATCGTTGAAGTCGGCTCTACCAACTCTCCTCAACCCACAGCGTTATTTGACGACAAGCCTGTGATGGTTATCCGTCGCGACGAGCATTGGTATGCAGTCGTCGGAATTCCCCTTAGCGTAAGCCCTGGCGAAATAACGATCGTTGTGGATGGCACCGAGAAGACGATTTCAATTGGCAGCCATGCCTATCGCGAACAGCGGCTGACGATCGAGAACAAGTCTCAGGTCAACCCAGACCAGGAACAGTTGGATCGCATTTTCGGTGAGCGCAAGATTATCGACGCTGCCCTGAATAATTTCCGCAGCATTGCGCTCGACGGCATTTCATTGGTGGCACCGGTTGCCGGTCCGCACAGTTCTAGCTTTGGCTCGCGTCGTTTTTTCAATAATCAGCCTCGCTCACCGCACTCCGGCATGGATATTTCTGCTGACATGGGCACCCCCATCGCCACCCCTCGCAACGGGGTTGTCGCCGCTACTGGCAATTACTTCTTCAACGGCAATACGGTCATCATTGATCACGGGCAGGGATTCGTAACTATGTACTGCCATTTGAGCGCGTTGAATGTCGAAGTAGGCGACGAGCTTGTTATAGGTGATGTGATTGGTGCTGTCGGGGCCACTGGGCGTGTAACCGGGCCGCATCTGCATTTTGGAACATATTTGAACGGGGCGGCGGTTGACCCTGAGATTTTTATTGATTGATGGTTTGTTGTTGGTTCGCGGCTACAGATCGTTGCCTCGGGCCGCTCTTATATTAGTCGCAGCATTCGAAGAATTCGCAGATCACCGGGCGAAACGCGTCCATATCCACCAAGAACGAGTCATGACCACGGATGCAATCCAGCTCAGCTAGCCGGATGTCGCTGCAAGCGCTTGAGATCCCGTCTGCAAGTTCTCGTTGTTGTTCAATGGGGAATAATATATCGGTCCTCACGCCGATAACCAACGCCTGATCCAATTGGAGTCGCTTGAATCCGGCCGCCAACGAACCGCCATACTCCGCAAGATCAAACAAATCGGATGCATGCGATAGATAAAGATAACAATTGGGGTCAAAAGCGCCGCTGAATGTGTTGGCGTGATTTTCGAGATAGGACTCAACCGAAAACTCCGCAACAAATTGATCTTCAATTCGGGCGTGGTCGGTCGATCGCTCGCGCCCGAATCTTTGCGTCCACTCTTCAGCCGAGCGGTAGGTAATCATTCCCAGCTTTCGTGCCAGGCGTTGCCCGGTAATGGGCGGGCTACCCAAGTCGTAGTTGCCCTTGTGCCATTTTACGTCCGACCGAATCATTTCGCGCTGCAAAGAGCGGACCGCAATCGAAAACGGCAACGCTCGTGCAGCGGACGAAATAGAAACAAAGCGATTCACAGCATTGGGATGACGTACACAGTAGGCGAGACCACTCATACCGCCCATTGAACAGCCTATCACCGTGTGTAGGCATTCGATGCCCAAATGCTGAACGACCAGATGGGCGGCCTCGGCAACGTCTTCTAGTGCCAGCACGGGGAAAGTCAGCCGATAGCGTTCGCCTGTCTCCGGATCAATGGATGCAGGTCCCGTAGAGCCGAAACAACTGCCCAATGAGTTGACGGAAATGATGAAATATTTATCTGTATCAATCGGTAGTCCGGAACCGATCATATCTTCCCACCATCCCGGAGACATATCGCCCTCCGAAGATGCCGCATGCGCCGATGGTGACAAGCCACTGAAAATCAATATGGCGTTGTCTTTAGTCGCATTTAATTCGCCCCACGTCTCGTAGACCATCGTAGGCGACTTTAGTTGGCCTGAACGGTGCATACGAAAATTTCCGTCAAACGTGTACGACTTTAGAGCTGTAGTCATTTCTTGTCCTTTTTTATCAGGCGTTTGCGCTTGCGCTCCTGTCGGGGTGTCAACGTATTGCGTCGCCCCGCATAAGGGTTCTTGCCCTTCTTGAACGCCAACCGCACTGGCGTACCCTTAAGTTTAAACACTTTTCTGAATCGATTGATCAGATACCGCCGATAAGAATCCGGCAGATGCTCAGTTTGATTGCCATGAATAACGATGACTGGGGGGTTTCGCCCACCTTGATGCGCATAGCGAAGTTTAACTCGACGACCACGAACCAACGGAGTTGGATGCGCCACAATGGCACTTTCCAATTCCCGCGTGAGTTCGGTCGTGGACATATCGCGCATCGCCGCTGCGTACGCACGCTCGACAGCCGGTAAGAGATCGCCGACTGCGGTCCCATGCAACGCCGAGATCGTCATTCGCTCTGCGAAATCTAGGAACGGCAGACGGCGCTCGAGATCGTCGCGTACTTTCTTTCGGGCATCAGAAGAAAGCCCGTCCCATTTGTTCGTAACGACAACGAGCGCACGGCCGCGCTCCATCACAAGACCGAGCAAGCTGACGTCTTGCTCAGTAACGCCCTCGTGAGCATCCAATACCGAAATAACAACTTCGGCCTGCTCGATCGCCTGTAGCGCTTTTACGATGCTGAATTTCTCAATCGTCTCGTGCACACGGGCCTTGCGACGAATGCCCGCGGTGTCGATCAAGACGTACTTTCGATCGTTGCGTTCAAACGGCACGGAAACGCTGTCGCGTGTGGTTCCGGGCTCATCGAAAACGACCAGTCGATCTTCGCCCAGCAATCGATTGATGAGGGTCGACTTGCCGACGTTCGGCCGCCCGATTACGGCAATCTTTAGCTCGCGAGCCTCGTCGGGCTCCTCGATCGGCTCTTCGAGCGAATCTTCGAGCTCCCCCTTATCTGGTTCATCAATTAACTCTTCGTCCCATATTTCGTCAATAACTTCCGGCGCTTCCTTGGGTATAAAAGAATTCAGGATGTCATCCATGAGTGCGCCAATGCGATCGCCGTGAGCGGCTGACACTGCGATGGGATCACCCAGGCCAAGGGCATGAAATTCGCTATTGGCGATGGCGGCATTAAGGCCTTCCGCTTTGTTAACGGCTAGCCATGTTTGCTTCGCGTGCCGGCGAGCGAGGTCAGCAACGTGCTGATCTGCGGCAGTGAGGCCACTCCGCCCGTCGACCATGATGACTGCGACATCAGCTTCCTGAAGAGCAACAATGGTCTGTTCAACCATCGCTTCTTCGATGCCCTCTTCGCCACCTGCAACACCACCGGTATCGATAACGAGATAAGGAATGGGACCCAGTTTTCCGAAACCATAATTTCGATCACGAGTTAGGCCTGGGTAGTCGGCGACGAGCGCGTCGCGAGAACGCGTCAGTCTATTGAATAATGTGGATTTACCAACATTTGGTCGGCCAATCAGAGCAATCACAGGAAGCATCATTAAGCACCGTCAACGCAGGTGGTCAGGAATCGTCTGCGGCTGGATTTGCATCAGAACCGGAATCGTCAGATTCCTCGGAAATGTCCGGCGCACTTCGCGTCGGTCGATTCTGTACAACTTCATAAGCGCCAATGTTCCCATTGTCGCTCTGCACATAAAGGCGATTCCCCATGACCACTGGATAGCCTGTGATCGCGTCACGGCCGAAACGAACACGTGCAACGGGCTCGCCGTTAAGTCCGCTGAAGAAATGCAAATAACCTTCGAAATCCCCTACAACCACCGCCGTATGAAACGGTACCGGTAGAGTCGGGTCGCGACGCAATAAATCGTCATTTCTCCAAATCTCAACACCATTACTACGCTTCAGTGCGATGACTTCGCCGTCATCACGTGCGGTATAGACGCTATTCCAATCTGTCGCTACACCAACGTATGACGATATTTCACGTGACCACAGAACCTGACCGGATTCCACTGCAATCGAAGAAAGGCGTCCCTGATACCCAGCCGCATAAACATCCTGACCGATAACAGCGATAGCACCATCAATGTCGGATAAGCGATCAAGATCCGATCGTCCTGTCGCCAACGCCAACATCGAGTCCCACTCGATGTCGCCTGTTTCCAAGTTGACCGCTGCCAAGCGACCGTTATCGAAGCCTGCAATAATCAATGAGCCGACTATTAATGGTGACGCTGTACCGCGCATCGAAAGCAACGGCATCGTCTGTTTCATTTCCCAGCGCTGTCTGCCATCAACTCGCGCCAATGCAAGAAGGCGGTTATCAATCGTCTGAACGACCACCGTATCGTCACCGATTAGTGGGTGAGCTAGCACCTCACCACCGACGAATTTTCGCCACTTCTCTTCGCCGGTTGCGGCGTTGAGGAGGATGACTTCACCGTCTTTTGACGCAACTGCAACGAGTCCCTCATTAACTCCCGGGCCAGCCGAAAGCTCAACCTCGAGGTCCGTCTCCCAACGCGGATTCCCAGTGTCTGGGTCCATTGCCAAGACTTTGCCATCTTGGCTCGCGGCGTACATCAGATTGCCATCACCGACCGGGCGCAAACCGACCAATAGATAATCCGACGCGCCACCAACCTTAGTGCTCCATACTTTTTTGATCTGTAACGTGGAATCAAACTTGACCAGAATTTTTGGTTCGGCTGCTTTGTCCTTGTCGGCTCCAAGGAAATTGCTAGCAATACCGCAAGCGGACAACAGTGCTGTCGCCATAAGCAACCCAACGGGACCAGCCAATCGCCGCAATATATTCACTCAGCATCCTCAGATTTAGTAGCATCTGCTTCCTCAGTTTCTGGTTCAGCCGTTTCTTCTGCTACGGGTTCTACCTCCGGCAGATCCAACGCTTTCCATTGCACCAGCTGTTGATCGACCGCACCTTGAGACAACGGATTCATCAAAACTTTCTGGTAAGCATCCGCGGCTTCGGCCGTTCGACCAAGCATCGTATAAGCATCGCCAAGGACCTCGCCGAATACCACAGAAAACGCATCGCCTTCTTCGCCGGTCAGGAGATTGACGACCTCCTCGGCTTTGTCCTGATACAGGTAGATTCGAGCCAGACGTAATCGGGCGACGCCCCTTAACTCATCATCCCCGTTTCCGTCGACTACGCCGCGGAGCGCGTCTGCTGCGTCTTGGTCGCGATTCTGATCCATGTAAAGACGTGCCATCGCAAGACCCGCTTGGGCGACGTAAATCGTGTCGCTATAGGATGTCGCGATTTCGATTTTGGTCAACTCTGCATCATCTAGCCTGCCAGAAGACACGTGCTCAATCAGTTTTTCATACGCCGCCGAAGCCTCAAGCTGAGACTGCAAAGTCTTGTTCTGATAATGATTGATACCAAACAGCAAGCTAGCTCCGATAACGATTCCGCCGATAACGAATGAACCGTATTCGGACCACCAGGATCGCATTTGATCAAGTTGTTCTTTCTCTGATAGATCGTCCACAAAACCGCCCTTAACGTAATTTCTGTTCTAGCATTGCCGCTAGCTCTTCCAACGCAACATTTGTTTGCTCGCCAGCGCTACGCATTGGTTTAACACCAATACAGCCATCAACAAGCTCTTGCTCGCCCAATATCAACGCAAACTCAGCACCGCTTTTATCGGCACGCTTCATTTGCGACTTAAAACTTCCGCCGCCCAGATTCATCTCCACTTTGATTCCGGAAATGGTATCTCGCAACTCTTCCGCTAATCCAAATGCCCGCTCCAGCGTTCCCGAGCCCAGCGCCGCTATATAGACGTCCGCATCGGATGTCGGTGCTTCACCGCCACATGCCTCATAAAGTGCGACAAAGCGCTCAATGCCCATCGCCCAGCCAATCGCCGTGGTCTCACGTCCACCCAGTTTTTGGACAAGTCCATCATAACGACCGCCAGAACAAACAGCGCCTTGAGACCCCAGCGCGTCTGTAACCCACTCAAAAACCGTGCGGGAGTAGTAATCAAGACCACGTACCAAACGTGGATTGACGATATACGTAACGCCCGCCGCATCCAGCAAAGCCCGAAGTCCGCTAAAATGCGTCGCCGATTCCTCATCCAAGTAATCCAGCATTACTGGCGCCGCCTCAACAATTGCCTGCATGCCAGGATTCTTACTGTCGAGGATTCTGAGCGGATTCTGCTCAAGGCGGCGAATACTATCCTCATCCAGCTGATTTTTCACGCCTGTGAAGTACTCAATCAACGCGTCCCGATAGGAGGCACGCGCTTCGGGCGTCCCCAGTGAATTGATTTCCAACTTTATCTTCGATATTCCGAGCTGCTGCCATATGCGGGCACTCATGATAATGAGTTCTGCATCGACGTCGGGGCCTTCGTATCCGATTGCCTCAACATCGAACTGGTAAAACTGCCTGTATCGGCCCTGCTGCGGTTTTTCGTAACGGAACATCGGACCAGACGTCCACAGCTTCTGCTTTTGGTTGTGGAACAGGCCATTAGTCATTCCAGCGCGGACCATGCCAGCAGTAGCTTCAGGGCGTAGTGTCAGACTTTCACCATTTCGATCGAGAAATGTATACATCTCTTTCTCGACGATGTCCGTTACCTCACCGATCGAACGCTTGAACAACTCAGTATGTTCAAGCAACGGTAATCTGATTTCTGAATAGCCATAAGATGCAACAATTCCTTGCACAACCGATTCGAGATACCGGAAGGTACTCGAGGCTTCAGGCAAGATGTCGTTCATCCCGCGGACGGCTCTTGGTTTAGTACTCATGATCCGATGATCGTTAACCTAGCAGTTCTGCCGCGTCGATCCGCAGCGGGAATGTCAAACGACGTACCATTGACCACGAGGGTCACATTAGTAGCGTCGCCAAGCAAGACGTTGAATGGTGATTCGCCAGATACGTTAACGGTGCGACCGGACCTACCGAGATCGAAAAAAAGACGGCGTCCGCTAGCATCCGAAATTTCAGTCCAACAATCCCCGGAGTAAGTAATACTGAGCTGCATTTCAGATGCATCGGCAGTATTGACTGCCTCTGCAACCGGCTCCGGTACAGTGACGACTTCTGATTCATCTTCTACAGCATCGACCATGTCGCCAGAACTCTCCGTGCTCGAGCCGACCTCTGCCTCTGGCTTATCTGCGATGGGCAGTGGTGCAATCTCTCCGGTGACTGGTCGTACCAGCTCAGCGTCACGGTTCGTAAACCACCAATACGTTGCTGCTGCCGCCGCGATAACCGTGATCACCACGATCCAAGGTCCAGGCGAAATAATCCGGCGTGGTTTACTCCACGACGTTATGACCAGCGGTGCATCATTTGCTCGAGTTAGTCGATAGTAGTCGGCCATAACGTCAGCCTCATCAACCTTGACTAACTGTGCGTACTTTCTGAGGTATCCCTTAGCGAATACGGGTGCGTCTAGCACGTCAAATTCATTACGCTCCAGAGCGCGCATCTTGTACTCGTCCAGATGCAACTCTTTGGCAATGTCGATCACATCTATCTGCGAGTCGCGACGAGCCTCCGCCAGTCGCTCACCCGCCATTAGCCCCATCGCCTCATCAGCGACTGTCTCTTTGTCGAGGTTTCCCGTCTTGTCACCCATTACCTGGAGCCTAGAACCTTCATCAGGAAAAAACAAATAGCACTCAGTACTATCAGATTACTCTTTTTCATGCTGATGGAAGCCTTATATCGCTGTGCTCATTCAGTTTTTCCGAAGACGTCTTCGGTGCAATGATCTTCTTTCCTAGCGGTTTCTTGATCCGGTCGCTGACTTTTCCAGCCAACTGTCCGCAAGCGGCGTCGATATCGTCACCGCGCGTCTTGCGCGTCGTCGCAATGAGCCCACGTTGCCGTAGCCTGTCCTGAAAGTGTCGTATGGTTTCCACAGACGAGCGTTTGAATTCAGTTCCAAGGAACGGGTTGAAGGGGATCAAATTCACTTTCGCTGGCTTGCCCTTAAGAAGGCTGGCCAACTGATTCGCATGTGCAATTGAATCATTCACTCCACGCAGCATGACGTACTCGAACGTGATAAATCGCTTCGAGCGTTTTTCGGCATATTGCCAACAAGCCTCGAGAAGCGTGTTGATCGGATGAAGTTTGTTGATGGGTACGATTTGATCACGCAAATCGTCAGTTGAAGCATGTAAGGACACTGCTAGAGCAACATTGCAATCGTCGGCCAGTTTGTTGATGTGCGGCACAATCCCCGAAGTGCTCACCGTCACCCGACGACGCGACATACCGTAAGACCAGTCCGATACCAATAACTCAAGCACTGACACTACGTTTCGATAATTAGCCAATGGCTCGCCCATGCCCATGAAAACGACATTGGTTACCGCGGGTTCGCCGTTGCTGCGTCGGGGCAGCTCACGAATCGCGTGGCGTACCTGGCCGATAATCTCGGCACTTGAGAGATTTCGGTTAAAACCCTGAGCTCCCGTTGCACAAAACGAGCAATCCAGTGCACAACCGACCTGCGATGAAATGCACAGCGTTCCTCGATCAGTCTCCGGGATAAATACGGTTTCGACAGCCTGTCCGGAGCCGCTCGAGAACAGCCACTTGATGCAACCGTCCTTTGAGTCATGTCTGGCTTGCACCATTGGTGGGATAATCGCAGCGCCTTCCTTAAGCTGGCTGCGCAGCGATTTCGAAAGATCAGTCATTTCGTCAAAATCATCGCAGTCGCGCTGATAAATCCATTGCATAATTTGTCGTGCGCGAAAGGGTTTTTCCGACCTCGCAACAAGAAACTGCTCGAGAGCGCCTTGCGACAATCCGAGCAGGTTCGTTTTCGTTGCGGTGGTGGTCACGTCAGATTCCGCTTAGCGGGTTCTCGGGCAGACGCCATCGTCGCCAAAGAAGTAAGCGATTTCAATAGCGGCCGTTTCTGTCGCATCTGAGCCGTGGCAAATATTCTCTTCGATGCTCGCAGCAAAGTCGGCGCGGATGGTACCCGCATCAGCATCGGCTGGGTTCGTCGCACCCATGAGGTCGCGGTGTTTTGCTACCGCTTCATCGCCACTCAGAGCCGACACCAACACAGGGCCGGACGTCATATAGCTAACCAGATCATTGAAGAATGGACGTTCGCTATGAACGGCATAGAATCCTTCTGCCTGCTCTTTGCTGAGGTGCAGCATGCGCGCGGCAATGACTTCGAGGTCGGACTTCTCAAATCGGCCATAAATTTCTCCGATTAGGTTTTTTTGTACGCCATCAGGTTTGATGATGGAGAGCGTTTGCTCAACTGCCATGTGGTGCTTCCTTTAATTCAATGAATAATAATTCAGCCGCCCGCGCATTTGCCGGTCGACTGTTCGTAAACTCTTACATTCCACAACCGAACTGTCAGACGTTAAAGCTCTCACCGCAACCGCATTCGCCAGAAATATTCGGATTGCGAAAGCTAAAGGCCTCATTCAGGCCGTTTTTGACAAAATCGACCTCTGTGCCATCAATAAGCTCCAGCGCATCTGGCTCGACGACCACGGTGATACCCTTATCCTCAAAAACGATATCGGAGTCATTGATTTCATCGGCATAGTTGATGACATAGGAGTATCCGGAACAGCCCGTCTGGGTAACACCCAGACGCAGACCGACGCCATTACCGCGCTTATCGAGGTAGCTGCGAACCCGGTCTGCTGCGGAATTCGTTAGAGAAATTGCCATTTCAGTCCTGTTTTATTATCAGACGGTCGTTGATGGCTGACCTGAGCGATCGAACCGTGTCTTCGAGCACCAGTATACGTCCGGTTTTCTCTGCAGGTACAGCAAGATCATGCATTATCGAGCCCGTTTCGAATTGTTCAAGGTCCTGAGCGTCACGACCTTCAAATTGACGGCAAAATAACTCCGCTGCTGCGATGACATGAGGACAACCCCAAGCGCGAAAGCGCAACTCGACCATCAACCGGTCAACGATCCCTGCAGAGAATCGAATACGCATACCCTGATCGTCGAAATAGGCGGTCACGCCACCTATCACATCGCCGATATGAAGCGGATTAGCGAAGCAGTCACGAACAGCGAGATTGTAAGGGTTTTCACTCATAAGGCCGACCCGGGTGTCATGCTACGCAGTTTCTTAACTGCTTGGCAATACAGCGATATAGCTGTCTCGATATCGTCAGGCGTCGTCAGACGGCCCAGACTGAAGCGAATCGCGCTTTGCGCCTCGAGGTCGCTCCTGCCGATAGCCCTTAGAACGTAGGATGACTCAAGGCTCTGTGAGTTACACGCCGAGCCCGTCGCAACGCACAGAGGCTCGAGAGCGAGTAGCAAGCTCTCGCCTTCCACGTCTTCGACTCCAACATTCAAAATACCCGGATATCCGTCTTCGCTTGGGCCATTGATATACAGGCCGTCGATGTCTTGCAAGCCTCGGATCAGCTGTTGTTTTAGTGCCGAGAGGTGCGACAGGTCACCCACCATTTTCCGTCGCGCCACTGACGCCGCCTCACCGAGGCCTGCGATTAAATCGACAGCCAGGGTACCCGGCCGCATGCGCCGCTGTTGACTGCCACCGAACATGAGCGGCTCGATCGAAATGCCATCGGCAACATAAAGTGAACCCACACCCTTTGGCCCGTAAAATTTGTGCGCGGTCAGTGAATACAAATCCACAGGCAGTGCCGCAAGGTCCACAGCAATTTTTCCAGCTGCCTGCGCGCCATCCACATGGAACGTAACACCATGCTTGCGGCACACGGAGCCGATACCCGCAACGTCCTGCACGGTACCGATTTCGTTGTTGATGTGCATGACCGATACAAGCTGCGTGTCGTCTCGCAGGGCGGCCTCGAGTCGATCGGGTGGAAGCTGGCCATCGGAGTCTGGCGCGAGCCAGGTCACCTCGAAGCCTTGCTTCTCCAGGAAGCGAAAAACATCCACAACCGCTTTATGCTCTGTGCGCATGGTGATCAAGTGCTTGCCGCGATGCTCGCGTTGTTTGGCGGCGCCCAAGATGGCCATGTTGTTCGACTCTGTCGCGCCCGACGTCCAAAGAAGTGTCGCTAGACTCACGTTGAGCAGCTTCGCCAGCTCTGCGGCAGCGTTATTAACAACCGCTAAACTCAAGCGGCCAGCGGCATGATTCGATGCGGGATTAAAATAGGCTTCGCTTTGCACTTGTCGCATGCGCTCGGCGACGTCGGGATGAAGTGGCGTCGTTGCCGCGTAATCGAGGTAGATGAGGTCAGAAGCCATTAGCTGGATTCTTTCTTGCGATCGATAGCGGCTAGGAATCCGCGCAAAATATTAACCTCATTCTTGTCCGGACGGGCACGAATGAACATCCTGCGCAGGCGACGCATCAAAAGGCGCGGATTATTGGGGTTAAGAAATTCGAGATCGATCATCACCTGCTCGAGGTGGTCGTAGAAATGTTCCATCTCATCACCGGTTGCCGGCGGTGCTTCGCTTTCAAACCCAGGGCCGCTATCCAGTGCGCTGGCGACCCTCAGCTCATACGTTAATACCTGCACCGCCATCGCCAGATTAAGTGAGCTGAAATCTGGATTCGTCGGTATCGTAAGTAAGGTGTGACATAGATCGAGATCATCGTTGTGCAGGCCGGTTTTTTCAGGCCCGAATACAGCTGCAACTTTGCCTTTCTTACCCTCCAGCATCATGCGCTCCGCACAATCCCGCGGCCCCATGCTAGGCCAGGTAATAGCTCGAGACCGGGCACTGGTTCCCGCAACGTAAACGCAGTCGGTCAAGGCCTCACTTAAAGTCGAGACAACGCTCGCCGCATCGAGCACATCAGTCGCGCCTGACGCGCGGGCCGTGGCGTCCTCGTGCGGGAAGTATCTCGGATTGACCAACGCGAGATCATTCAGGCCCATATTCTTCATGGCACGCGCGACCGCCCCGATATTGCCAGGGTGCGTCGTTCCGACGAGTACGATCCGTATGCTCATTGTTGTGACATCTTTAGGACAGTTGACTAAAAGTCCGGTATTCTACCGCTCCAGCGGCCCCAGCTGACAATAAAGTCTTGGGAATCGCCTAGTTCTTTGACATCGACGGAATCGTTAAATGCACGCATTACTCAATGTAGCGGTGATGGCAGCGCGCCGCGCCGGCGCCGTATTAGGAAGAAACTTCAACAAACGCGAGAAGCTGACTGTTGAAAAGAAGGGCCATAACGATTTCGTTAGCTCGGCAGATCTCGCTGCCGAGAAAGCCATCATAGGCGTAATTCACAAGCACTATCCTGACCATGCCATTCACGCCGAAGAATCTGGCATCCAGGGTGAGTCTGATCATGTTTGGATCATCGACCCACTCGATGGCACAACCAACTACCTGCACGGCTTCCCCGTATTTGCCGTTTCGATCGGCCTGCAGATCAATGGACGTCTGGAACATGCAGTCGTTTACGATCCAATGCGCGAGGAACTGTTCACCGCGTCACGTGGCAAAGGGGCGCAGCTCGATGAGCACAAAATTCGGGTTAGTGGAAACAAAGACCTCGACCGTTCATTGATTGGAACGGGCATTCCGTTTCGCGATACGAACGAAGATCTGGATCCGTATCTTGCGATGCTTGGTAAGGTTGCAAAGAACACGTCTGGCATTCGTCGCCCGGGTGCGGCAGCTCTTGACCTGTGTTACGTGGCTTGTGGTCGACTGGATGCGTTCTGGGAAACCGGCCTAGCCCCTTGGGACCTGGCAGCGGGTACGCTGATCATTCGCGAAGCCGGCGGCATAGTCAGTGCCTTGGACGGTGCTGAGAATCATATGGAAACCGGCCACGTGCTAGCTGGAACACCAAGAATTTACCGCGGCCTTGCCAAGCTTTGCGCAAAAGAAATCAAGGCTCTCGTATAGACTACGGCAAGTCGTCGTGCAATGACGCATCTTTGATCGGTTCGATCAGATCCTGCGCGTTCACGTTCAAAGCTAATGCAGTCGCACTTGCCGTGTAGATAGACGAGTAGGTTCCAACAACGATTCCGACTATCAATGCAATCGAAAACGGGGCGATGGACTCACCGCCAAGAAACAAGAGTGCAGCCAGCACAAGTAGCGTGGTCACGCCGGTGATGATGGTGCGAGCGAGCATCTCGTTGATCGAAATATTCATCGACTCTGTGGCTGTCATGCCGCGCAACGAAAAGAAATTCTCGCGAATTCGGTCGAAGGCCACAACGGTGTCATTTAACGAATAACCGATAACCGCGAGAACGGCTGCGACAACAGTGAGATCAAACGGCAACCCGAAAATCGAAAAGAAACCAACCGTTACAATTGCGTCATGTGCCAGGGCAGTGACAGCGCCCGCTGAGAATTTCCACTGAAAACGAATCATCACGTAGATGAAAATCAACATCAGTGCGAACACCAATGCTAATGCGCCACTTTCTGCCAGCTCGCTACCGACTTGTGGGCTTACAAACTCAACACGCCGCAGGACTATGCTTTGATCACCCGCATGCAACACCTGCTGTAACCGAGCACGGATCTGGTCAACATCGCCTTCCTGTGGTGGCAACCGAACAAGCACGACTTCCTCAGCGCCGAAGCGTTGTACCTGTGCACCCGCATAACCAGCACTTGTGAGATCACCACGAATTTTCACCAAATCCGCCGACTCTCCATAACCGACTTCGAGCAATATTCCACCGGTGAAGTCGATGCCGAACTCGAGGCCTCGAGTCGCAAGCGACACGAGCGATGCAATGACGAGAACTGCGGACAACGCTAGCGCAAACTTTCGACGTGTGGATCCAAGAAAATCGATATTGGTTTTTTCTTTAATCAATCGCATGATTCGACGTCCTAGACCGGCACCGACGTCAGCTTTCGCCCGCCGAAAATCAGATTAACTATGGCTCGGGTCCCGACAATTGATGTGAACATCGAGGTAATAATGCCGAGCATCAAGGTGATTGCGAAGCCTTTGATAGGTCCAGTACCGAGGCCGAATAATACGATCGCCGCGATCAATGTCGTTATATTCGCATCCGCAATAGACGAGAAGGCCTTCTCATAGCCTGAGTGGATTGCTGCCTGAGGCGATGCCCCAGCCGAGAGTTCTTCGCGTATTCGCTCAAAAATAAGAACGTTTGCGTCAACCGCCATTCCCACCGTAAGAACAATGCCTGCGATCCCTGGCAACGTTAGCGATGCCTGCAGCAAGGACAACATGGCGACGATGAATATAAGATTGGAAAACAGCGCTATGTTGGCAATTAATCCAAATGCTCGATAGTAGATCGCCATGAAGAAGATGACGGCCAAGAATCCGATCTTGATGGCGTTGAATCCGCGATCGATGTTGTCCTGCCCGAGGCTTGGACCGATCGTGCGTTCATCAATCTTGAAGACCGGGGCAGCCAAAGCTCCAGCGCGCAGCAACAGCGCAAGATCATGCGCTTCGCCTGGGTTCAGACCACTAATTTGGAAGCGACTCTTAAACACACCCTGAATCGTCGCCGTACTAATGATTTCTTCTGTTTTGACATCGCGATACTCGAGTTCATCACCACGCCGTACCGCTTCTCTGCGAGTTTCGATGAAGACGGTAGACATTGGTTTGCCCAAATACTCCATCGTCGTTTTCAACATGCTCTCGCCGCCGGCAGAATCCAGCGATATAGAAACGATCGGTCGACCCTCACTAAAACCTGCAGATGCATCAACGATCTGATCGCCCGATGCAATGATCTTGCGTTTCAACACTTGCGCATTCTGGCCAGGACGCCCGACATAGCGCCTTGAACCTGGCTCGGTACCGGATTGGTCAACCATTCGAAATTCGAGCGTCGCGGTTGCCGTCAATATCTTGTTGATCTCGTTCGGGTCCTGAACACCGGGCAGCTGTACGACGATCCGATCCACACCTTGCCGCTGCACGAGTGGTTCGGCAACGCCGAGCTGATTGACTCGATTCCGCAATGTAGTGATGTTCTGATCAACGGCGAAATCCTCACGAGCCTTGATCTGCAAATCACTCATACGAACAGTAAGGGACTCACCATCTGTACTGTCGGCAATGACCAGATCAGGATCGACGCGCTTGATGATTTCCCGTGTTTCTTCGAGATCTGCGCGCGCATTCAAGCGTACGCGAATAACTTGATTATTGAGCTCAACACGATGCAGGCCTTCTGCCTCACGCAAACTGTCAATCAGACTGTCCTGATAAATAGCCATTCGCGTGTCGATTGCAGAGTTCATATCGACTTCGAGCAGCACGTACACGCCGCCACGAAGATCCAGTCCGAGGCTCATGGGACCCAGTCCCGCTTCGCGCATCCAGGTCGGCAACTTGGGTGCCAACGTTTGGGCGATATTGGCTGTACGACCGTAGCGAGCTTTCAGACTCTCGCCAATCGGTGTCAGATCGGTTCCAGTTTCGAATCGCAAAACAACGCGTCCGTCTTGCAAGTAAGCAGCTTCTGGTACCGCACCGGCTTTCTGCACTGCCTCGACATATTCTTCTAAACGCGCTTCGTCATAAGCAACAGCATTGTTGTCGGCGATCTGCACCGCCGGCACGCTGACGTAGATATTCGGCAACGCGAGCAGGCAGCCCGCAATCAGAATGACGAAGACTAGGCAGTTTAGCCAGACAGGATATTTATTCATTTAGGCTTCGTCGTATGTACCTTTCGGTACGACCATCGAGACACTGGACTTCTGGATCTTGATCTCGGTGTTCTCACCAATACTGACGACGGCATAATGTTCACTCACGCCCGCGACCTTCCCAAGGATTCCACCAGCGGTCAGAATTTCGTCGCCAACGCTCAATCCGGATACGAGTGCCGTGTGGGCCTTTTGCTTTTTTTGTTGCGGACGAATCAGCAAAAAATAAAAGGCGACAAACATTAACACCATCATGATTATGAAGCTGGTTGAACCGCCCTGAGGCGATGCACCTTGTGCGTAAGCACTTTGAATGAAGAGATCCATAGTTTATTACTTCTGTATTAGAGGATTCGGGAAGGTCCCGGAAAATTAGCGCGGTATTATGGCACAAGAAAGCGAATTTGGGGTGACAAAGGCGAAGGCAAGTCCAAGCACAAATAAGCCTATCCGCCGTATACCTCGCGCAATTCAGCGACGAGCTCTGGCAACTTTCCAGCCGCAATTGCACCGCGAATTGATTCCATAATCCTCTGATAATAATGAAGATTATGGATCGTAGCCAATCGTGGTCCGAGTATTTCCCCACATTTTTCGAGATGCCGAAGGTAGGCCAGCGAATAGTTACTGCAAGTGTAACAGGCGCAATCTGGGTCCGGCGGTGATGTGTCTTCCTTAAATTTTGCGAGACGAATATTGATTTTACCTTTCGATGTGTACAACTGCCCATTGCGGGCATGGCGGGTCGGGATCACACAATCGAACATATCAATTCCACGTGATACACCCTCTGCAATATCAACTGGGGTACCAACACCCATTAAATATCGTGGCCTGTCGACCGGCATTTCGGGCATCAACGAATCAAGCACAGCATGTCGCTCAGCTTCGGGCTCACCAACGGCAAGACCACCAACGGCGTAACCATCGAATCCAATGTCCTCCAAACCGTCCAAAGACTCGCGACGCAGATCGTCGTATATCCCACCCTGAATGATGCCGAACAGCGCCTCGCCACGCTCCGGTTCGGCCATCTTTAGCTCGTCGAATCGAGCTCTGCTGCGGGCTGCCCAGCGTAGCGATAACTGCATCGACTCTCGCGCCTCGATTTGTGTTGCTGGGTACGGTGTGCACTCATCAAAGATCATTGTGATGTCCGCGTTCAGGTCGTGCTGAACTTCCATCGACTTCTCGGGCGTAAGAGACACCTCGTCACCATTGACTGGCGAACGGAAACTCACACCCTCCTCCGACAACTTTCTCATCGCGGCGAGGGAAAAGACCTGAAAGCCACCAGAGTCCGTCAGAATCGGTCGATGCCAGTTCATGAATTCGTGCAGCCCACCATGGGCGCGAATTACGTCCGTTCCAGGGCGTAACATCAGATGAAAGGTATTACCAAGAATGATCTGTGCGCCATCAGCCGCAACTTCCTCTGGCGTCA
>Ga0307986_10000386_pt1 | contig 32848 bp, 35 predicted proteins | sample EllFjometageno82_FD_203170 | JGI IMG/M metagenome (GOLD analysis project Ga0307986, IMG submission 203170) | Marine microbial communities from Ellis Fjord, Antarctic Ocean - #82 | ecosystem: Environmental > Aquatic > Marine > Unclassified | place: Southern Ocean | collected 2014-10-09 | reverse complement strand
GCCCTGGCACAGCAACCCATTTTGTCAGTCAGCAGGGTGACGCGCTTAGTGACGTAGATAACTTTAGACAACTATCTCTTGATTCGCCGGAATTTTCAGAATTTAATTCGGCTGTACAGGGCAATCGGACTCTGACTGCAGAAGTTATCTACAACTCTCTTGGTGTAGATAATGGTAAAGCTTCAGTTGTCACTTCCCCCAATTCTTACTCTTGGCATATACATTTGTTGGTCACCGATATTCCTGCGTACCTAGAAGCTTTAGAAGAGCTAATGGATGTAAATGATGGTGATGTTTATATGCAAACTTTTCAAACTTTTGGAACTGGTCTTGGCGGAGGTAATATAGTTGTCGTAAATTCAGCGAACTCGCTAGAAGAGCTATTAACTAACAATAAAGGTTATGATGTGTTTATAGAAAAGACTATAGATATAAGGACTCCTATTGCAAACGGTATATATCAAACTATCGCAAGGTTCGATTAGCGGCCGAAAATAATTTAACTTTCAGCTTGTTTCGGCTAAAAGTCATCTTTGCTAGGCTAATTTTCTTTGACTTTAAAATCATGGGCCTGATTAGGCTTAGAATCTAAGGTTATAAAGTATAAAGACTCACCGAATAAAATAGAAACTATTAAAAAAAGGTTTGATCTATATGAAGAGTATAAATTCGAAAGATAGCTGCGTTGAAAATAAAGTTATAAAGAATATTGATCTGAGTAACCGCCTAATTGCGTTAATTTTTGTATTGAGCGGATTGATGTTTACATCAAATACTTTTGCCGATGATGAGAGCGATATTATGGCGCTCATTAATCAGTATGGTGATTTGGAAACTGATCTGGAGGCACAGGGAAAACTCATGAGATCGGACCGCATTCATATTGCTAACGGCATTCGTCAAACAGATGAGGCGAAGAACATGGCTAATCAGATTGCTAGTCGTAAGGCAAGCGAGTCCCTGAATGGCGGGAAAACAGAGTTTGTTACGACAATTGAAGGTCCGATGGTTTCTATTCACGGGGACGTCGCAGTCGCCAGTTTTATGCAATGGTGGAACATCTATCCCCACAACCAAGAATCAAACACAAGCCCACCGACATGGGTTTCTCTGGTTCTAATTAAAGAAGGTGACAATTGGCTTATCAAGCACGTTCACCAATCACCACTCCTCGATAATTAAAGGTATAGATCGCGGCCGGGACAACCTGGCCGTACTCACTCGCCCGTCCACAATAGTATGTATACGGGTGCAATGGAACCATCCTAACTTATCGGGGTGTGCCCCCTAGGGTGGGGTGCTGACTGGGCGGTTGCTAGAAAACAAGGCCCCCTACTCCAGGCGTACTTGACACCCGGGGTTATAATACAGAGCACTATCCCACTGAGAGGCTCCTAGCATGCAAATTAAGCGGTTACTGGACGATAGAATAGTAGTTACTGGAGACGAGCTTATTAACAGCCAGGGAGAGCACTGCGAGTTTGTAGAGCATTTTGATGGTAAGCTAGCAGCTAAAGCTGAGGGCGAACATCGTTTTACACAAACCCTTTCTTTGCTGCGGTAAATTTATATATCTGGTATTCAACAACCTCTAATTATTAAATCACGAGTAGAAAAAATGAAAACTTCATTAAAGTCAGTATTCATAACAGCTGCATTAAGCCTCTTTGTTGGCTGCTCAGATCAATCTCAACAAGATAGCGATCAATCTGATACGCGAGCATTAACTTTAGTTAATGACTTTATAGAGTCCTTTTCTGCCAACTGGGCTTCAAAAAATGCAGAGGCTATGGGAAATTTGTATGCCGAAGATGCGGTTAGGATCGTCTCTATAAGGCAGACGCCTGTGTACGGGAAAGAGGCAATCATCGCGCAATTCGAGGGGGATTTTGGTGGGGCCTTTGAAACAACCAAAATCGAGTCTGTGCCATCATTAGCGAAATTTTTATCTCCAGACCTTGTGCTCGCAACTGGAACCTTTAGTGTGACTGACGCTGAGGGGAAAACTTTAAATCAGGGCTACTGGGGGAATGCATTTAAGCTTCAGGGAAGCTCTCTCACCATGCTGATGGAGTCTGCTGGCGACTCGGCACCAAATGGTATGAAGCGAGCTAGCTTAGAAACTCCAGAGATGCCAGATCAGATGTATGAAGGCCCCGGAGCCAATTTAGTCAAAGGCGATGTCGACGCTTACGTTCTAAATACTAATACAGGTAATCCAGACGGAATCGCCGATCTATTTACTCAAAATGGCATTCAAGCCGTTTCTAATAACGACCGCATATTATTTGGACGCGATAGTATTTTAGAGACTCTCAAACAGAATCCAGCAACGGAAATTAAACTCGATGCTTGGCCATATGGTTATAGAGAGATCGGGAATTCGATAGCAATAGGTTGGGGTGGATACAGACAGACAAACCCCTCCGGCGCTGTCGTTGAGTTCGGTCAGTGGGGTAATATTTGGGAAGTTACTGAAACTGGACTAAAAATAGTTATAGAACGAGCGAGCGCCTTCTCTGGCGAATAGCGGCATAAAGAAAAGTGGGGTTTGGTTGTCCCATTTTTAGCTAGGAGTGCTTAAAGCATATTTTGAAGCTCTCCCGGTTACCTTTGCTTGGCCCCTGAACCCTCAGGGGCAGCTCGTTGCAGTGTCGCCTGATGGCAAGAAAGTTAAGAGTTCACCCGCCGAATTAGGTTGTTATCTGCTGAGTAAAGATAGGACTGATCGAGGGCTAGCCAAGGATCGTCTTCGTAGCTTTTGGGAAGACTCATAGAAGAGAAAGGTGACAAAACTAATTGATGGTATCCGTGATGGTATCGTCTAACTACTAAAATTTAATACTCTTATATAACAATGACTTATTGATACTATTCAGTAGTACCCATTGCTACCATATTATCAATAGGTTAGGCACGATTAGGTTTTGATAGTACCGCCGTGTCTAACCTGAAAACACCTATTTTTTGCAGTATCACAATCCGCGCTGATCACAATGGAGCTTAACGAGACTTACTAGCGCAAAATTAAGTGCGCTAATTATTCTGTTTCACACTTCTCTGTCGATCAATTTCTTGTGCAACTCAGAAAAGCACACTGCCAAGTTAACTGCCAATCCGCCAGAATTTGGATCATGAACCAACCAAAAATGTACAAACGCCATCTATTTCCAAATGAAATCATCTAATACGCGGTTTGGCTTTACAGCACTAACCCATTTATAGAGGCTGTGGGCAGACACGCCCAATCTCTCAGATACTTCTGCTACTGAATGGCCGCGTACTACTACTTGGCGCACGGCTTCATCTTTAAATTCTGGCGAATAACGGTGGTTGCTCATGGTTTTCTCCTAAGCTCATAGAATAGCTCGAAGTTGTCCATGATAGTGTGGGAAGTCCACTCACAAAGAACGGCTCGACAAAGCAAGGGTAGAAGATGGTATTGACAACTTAACTACCTAAATCGAGAAAAACTTCGATTAGATCTTTCTATATCGCCACTGCCTTTTCCCAAGTCGCAAAGGCGCGCGCACGGAAATATCAATAGTTTTCTGCTGACACCATATGCCGGATCTCTGATAGAGCCAAACGGCGTATTGGATGATTTCAGGTGGAAATCGGTGGCACGTGCACGATTTCGATATTTTCATGCTAGGATTCTGACAGGTCGAGAGTTATCTTGTCAGTACCCACTAACATCCTATTCAGGACTGCCTTTATGTCTAATTTTTTTAGAAAGATACGAAAGAAATCATTGGCACACGTACAACTTAAAAAATATTTCTTCTATGCCGGCGGCGAAATATTACTAGTCGTTTCTGGAATTTTAATTGCGCTCTCCATTAACAATTGGAATGAAGAGCGAAAGGTTCGCAATCAAGAACGAGCATATCTAATTAGTTTAAAAGAAGAATTCTCTTATAATCTCTCTTCTCTGGAGAGTGCGATTAAGTTAAACGAAGACCATAAAGATCAATCATATAGGATTCTTCAATCGGCAAGCCCTGCAAGTAGTAATTTGACAGAACAAGAGTTCGATCAAATATTCTTGAAAACTATCAGCACTGAAATGCAATATCGCCCAAGAGGAGGAGTCGTTAGTGAAATTTTAAACTCCGGAAAACTTGATATTTTTGATACACGAGTCAGGAATAAATTAGCTTCATGGGAGGCGGATCTGTTACGTATTAGATTTCAAGAGGAAGAGCATTCGAGATATCGTCTTAGCTTATTTGGTATGACTGAGGAAGACGGCAATTTGCGGAACTTAATTCATCTGGGGGATTCAAGCATTAACCTTTCATCTTCAGAGTTCGAAGGTTTAAATGTTACCTTGCTTCAATCCAGAGAATTTGAGAATTTACTAGTGGCTTTTTACGTTACTGCAGGATACATGACAGAATCGTATTACTTGCCGTTCGAAAATAGCATTCAGGAAGCACTTTTCTTCATTGAGGAACGCTTAAAGGCTTTAGGATGAATACTCACCCCGCCCGCACAATAGCAACATATGAATTGCTATCATCGTAAAATGCACTCAAACCACTAAAAAGAAACTTAGATATTGCTAATATTCAAAAAAGAAACTAATATGCTTCTTTTAGATAAATAGCAATATATAAGTTTCATCATGAATTCACTACTTGAACAGATCAAAAAACGTCGAATCGCACTAGCACTGAAGCAGCACGATATGATGCTGCAAGTGGGGATATCACGTCAGCAATATCAACGGCTGGAATCCAAAGGCAATCCACAGCTTGATACCCTTGAGCTGATAGCTAGGGGACTTAAGAGCGAATTGCTACTGATACCACAAGACAAATTAAATGCCGTGCTGGAAGTATTAACAGACGATACCACGAATCCTGGCGGGCCAAGTCAATCGACTAAGGAGAGCAAGAAGTCATTAACCGATGATCCATGGCAGGGATTGCTGGGAGAAAACGAATGAGCACAGATACTACAAATGAAGTAGGCGATGAAGTGAACGTATTGCGGCTCTCAATTCACGGCACACTGATAGGCTACCTCACAGGCTTTAAGAATGGCCGCAATGTATTGAGTATTGCAGATGAGTTTAAAAACAATCCTAAGCGCCCGACATTCAGCTTGATTACTCATCCCAAGTTTCCGAATGCGGCCAAACTCATGGCCGAGCCATGGGCACGGAATCGTCGGCTACATCCTGTGCTTTCAAACTTGCTACCTGAAGGCTCATTACGTGAGCTGATAGCACAAGGGCTAAAGGTCCATGTCGATAATGAATTCCATATTCTCTCGTATCTTGGTGAAGATTTGCCGGGGGCGATCGAAGCCACACCCATGGAACCTGAAGATGTTCCTGATTACGTACTAAATACTCACGGAAAATCGAAGGTGGTTAAATTCGATAATGTCACCAGAGAAAACAAGTTTTCCTTGGCTGGCGTGCAAATGAAGTTTTCTATGAAGGAAAAGGACGGGCGCTACAACTTATCCAAGGGTGATGTACTGGGTGACTGGATAATTAAAACACCCTCGACCAAGCACAAATTTGTACCGCTGAACGAACACACGGCCATGTCACTTGCTGGGCTGGTTGGCGTTGATATTCCCGAGATCAAACTGGTTGAGCTGGATAAGCTCGACAATCTGCCGCAAATCAACTTGCCTGATGAGAAGCAGGCCTTCGCCATCAAGCGCTTCGACCGAGCGGATGATCAGCGTATTCACATGGAAGACTTCGCGCAAATTCTGGTGAAGTACCCACACGAAAAATACACCTCCGCCAATTATGAAAATATCGGCAAAGTCATTTATAACTTTTCTGGCGACGGACTGGCTGACGCCCAACAGTTCGCAAGGCGATTACTGGTGAATATTCTCTTGGCGAATGGCGATGCACACATCAAGAACTGGAGCTTCCTATACCTCGACAAAATCACACCACGGCTATCTCCAGCCTACGATATTGTGACAACCAACGTCTATATCGAAAACGAAAAACACTACGCGCTCAACCTCGGAAAAACGAAAGAGTGGTATTCAGTAACCATGTCTCACTTTCAGTCTTGGGCGCATAAATCAGGCATCCCATGGCGGGCGATCAAGCCGCATTTGGATGACACGATAAGCAAGGCAAGGGAGCTATGGCCTGAAGCGCTTAAAACTCTGCCAATGGATGATGCCCATAAAGATGGGTTAAGAATCCATTGGGGCAAACTGCACGAAGACTTTAAGATTGATACCGCACAACAAGCCAAAATTCTTGCGGTGTAGCGGCATAGACATCAGTTTAATCAAGGACGTTGAGTTTGTGTAAGTGCCAATCAACAGAATTAGCCCTCTCCAAAACTCAATTTTTGGACGTTAAAAAACCTCGTTGGACGGCGGTTCAGATGTTTTTCGAGTAGGAAATCTTAGTAACATCTCCTGTAACATTGATTAAAGTTGAACCGAGCTTAATTCGATATTATCGATGGATATGCGATTAGAGCACCTCCCTCGCCAATGGCTACACGGGGCCACGAAAAGAATTGACGGTACTTTTGTCGGCACCTATTCGTACAAAATTATATATATTTCAATAAGTTAGAGAAGCTATTCAGTAGTACCCATTGCTACCATACAAAAAGAGGGCAGATTTCAAATAAATCTGCCCTCTTTTTTTGTCTTTTCCTTACGCTTCCTAAAACCCTATCTCACGATTGCAGCTTAGATTCTTCCCCAAGGATATTATTGAGTGTTATAAACTCCAGCAATTTCTCTACTTCTTGCTCTAGGCTCATTACATCTGATTTCAAATGTATATCTGGGCTTTCAGGCGGCTCATAAGGGTGATCTATACCAGTGAAATTCTTAATTTCATTTCCTCTTGCGCGTTTATATAAACCCTTAGGATCACGTCGCTCAGCCTCTTCGGTCGAACAGTCAACGAAAACCTCAACAAACGTTATTCCAGACTCCTCGTGAGACTTTCTCACACTCTCTCTATCTTGCCTGAAAGGGCTTATGAAACTGGAGAGAGCGACTAGCCCCGCATCACATACTATCTTGGATATTTCACCGGCTCGCCGCACGTTCTCTTTCCTATGTTCCTGAGAGTATCCAAGGTTATTATTGATCCCCAGCCTCAAATTATCACCATCTAGCCGGTAGGAATGAACTCCCCTTACATGTAACGCCTTCTCAAGAGCAATAGCTATCGTACTCTTTCCGCTTGCGGATATACCCGTAAACCAAATTGTAGCTCCTCGCTGCCCAATCAGCAGCTCCCTATCCTCGCGAGATACATTTCCGAGCGGTGAAACATTGTTAGTATTCATTTATTTTTTAGTGATGTTTTGAAGTATTCACGCATAGTATGTTTGATATTGAAATTTTACAAGAAGCACACTAGCCCCTAAAGCCAGTATGATCATGGGGGTCAGTAGAGTAATCTGAAAACTGGGTAGGTCGCGTGACTGGGATTGCTTGCATTCTCACGGATATTGCAGCGGTTGTGGATCGCCGAAAGAAAGGTATGTTTAGACTAATTTTACTTATAACTGCGCTGATCTTCGTTAGCACTGTAGGCGCTTCTGAAGAGTCCGAATTTGTCGCTGAGATGCAGGTGCTCGCTGATCAAGGTCATGCTATAGCACAATTTTTTTTAGGCGATGCTTATTCCAACGGCGCAGGCATTCTTAAAGACCTCGCTAAAGCTCGTATGTGGATCAATTTCGCCACCAACAGCGGTAAAGAAAGTGCGATTGAGACCCGAGAAACCTTAGCGCGGCTAATGACTCCAGCACAGACCGCAGAGGCGCAGCAAATGTCTAGAGAATGGCGAGAGGCTAGGTAGTAGTCTGCCCAGAGACAGTTTCTCAAGTAGGACAAATCAGGCACTAGCAATGAACGAAAAATGAAACTTGAAGAAGTTATAAAAAGACTTGAAGGTTTAGCAGACCCTGAAAAGGTACGGTTAAAACGTGAAATATTTGGTATTAGTGCAAATAATTCACTCGGAATTTACCACAAAGACCTCAATTTAATTGCCAAAGAGCTAGGCCGCGATAATGAGCTTGCAATTCAACTTTTTGAAACGGAAATTTATGAAGCGCGTATTTTGTGCAGCAAGATGTTTAAGCCGGCAGACATTACCGAGGATTTGATCGAAATATGGGTTAAAACATTTGAGAACTGGGAAATATGCGATTCTTTTTCCATGGGACTAATTGCGAAAAGTACATTTGCACAACAGAAAATATTTGAATGGACATTAAGAAATAGAGAGTTTGAGAAAAGAGCAGGCTTTGTCACTATTGCAGCCTACTGTATGGCAGACAAAAAATCTGGCAATGAAACATTTGAACAGTTTCTCCCTATCATTGAGAGAGAAGCGCTAGATGACAGGCTTTACGTAAAAAAAGCTGTCAATTGGGCGCTTAGAAATATTGGAAAGCGAAATTCAGACCTCAATATTGAGGCAATAGCTGCAGCAAAAAAACTCTCACTGCTTGAAAGTAAGTCTGCAAAATGGATAGGTAATAATGCGCTGGCTGAAATCAGCAAATCAACTGCTAACGTCCTGGACTACCCAAGGTCTATCTACAGAAATAATGGCTAACCATGTTCTCGGGCCCAGAGTAAGCCAGACTAGCCCTTGGCTCCCAGCTCTCTACGCAGTTGCCAAAGGCAAATAGAATATTTCAGACTGTAATGCCTTTCCCTTAAACTTCCTTCTTGATACAAAATATGAGCCCTCTCCAATAACGCCGAATTGGCTGTGACTAGGTATGTTCCTATACCCAGAAGACTTTTCTGAGTCGAAAAGTAGTACAAAATTATTTTCTGGCGTTACCAGTACATCATTGAATGTTATTGGACTTCTTTTCGTAAGCATCCAATCAGTGGTGGTATTTGAATAATAGAAGGTATTTCTTTCGACCTCCAAAATCGAGCAATCCATGTACTTATCAAACGTATTTTTAAGAATGGCGGTGCAGCGGGAGGGGCTAATGTCTCCCAGGCTTATTAGGTCAACGTTACTAGTAAAGTCATCTAGGTGAGCTTCTGAATTTTTGTCTACAGTGTCACCTATTGAATCGTATAGCTTTTTTAGACTGGCCAAGTCTCTCAGGTTGATCGAACTTTCGAGTTCGGCTAGGCCTTCTAATTCTAAATTTTCGGATTGTTGTTTACTAGAATGGATCATATTATTGGTCAGCCAAAGTTAGTTTTTATACTAGCGCATCAGAAATCCCTACATCTAATACATTGCAAGAAATCGGCCAGAACACATGGGACGATCTTTTTGATTTACTAAAAGTAGTGATTGTTAGCGATATGACTCGAATGCTATGCCAATCTGCTGCAGCGCTACTTAGAAGGGTTTAACTAAAGGGAAAATGTTGCCGCTACTGCGGCCATATTTTCCGCATTGTGGAGGGAGGAGTTAAGAGTTGGAACTGAAGACGTAAAACTTCAGGCCGGAGTAAGAGAAAGCCAAAGGGATTAGAGTGGCTTGATATTGAGAAAGCCTATTTCGGATCATTGATTCCCTATAGCCACTGAAGCAAGCCAACAATGAACATTCCAGCCAACACAAGTAAACTTGCTGCAAACACTGCACTGCGGGCGAGCTGCACATCGAAGTAATAGAACAGCATATGCAACAGCCTAGGCAGGCCATAGATAGCCGACAAAGAATTTAGCCAGCTTGGATTGGCCAATGACATAATCGAAAAAATCGCGAATGACAGAAAGATCGTGATACTTTCATTCGTATTCATAAAAGCTCTTTCCGCACGAAATACGAAACTCCCGTGGTCCGGCCCGGAGTCTTGCCTGACCTTATAGCAGAAATATCTGCTACCAATAATTGTACGAGCTGCATAAGCCTAACGAGCCCGATTACAAGAACAGTTGTTTCGTAGTTAACTATATACGTCATCTTTATCTATCCATTTAATTCAGAAAGGCGAGTAATTGAGGAAAGCCCGCGGTGTCACCTGAATGTCATTCGGAGATATCAGCAGAATTCGCAAAATACAGATGCCTCGAAGATCAATCGATCACCGAATGTAAGGGAAATACCCTAGGCCCAACGCAAATAAAGCTCACCGTCGCCTAGGAGATAACGAACCACGTCCAGAAAATCGATACCCAACGATAGCCCAGCAACAACCAGATAGAAGTGAACATACTTGCCAAATGCTGTGCTTATACCCAGCTCCTTGCGCCGCAGAAGTACATACACAAACGTCGGCGTCCAGGCGACGAGGTGCGCCATTCCCAGCAAGCGCACATAGCCAAAAGTGTTATACATCCAGTCCATCAGGATCGCCGCAACTACAAACGACGCAATGATCGCCAGACACTCCTTACGCAGCTTCCAGGCACCCTCCACCTTGGTAAGTACAAAGGGGATCGCAGCTATATTAGCGATGACTAGCAGCATCACCCACACTTGCAGCCATAGCGGCTCGCTAAATATGGCCTCATTCAGTGTTGCGGGTATACTCAACTCTTCCATCGTATATTCCTTGGCAATGTAGCGGTTAAAGAAGAAAGTGAGAATTAGGGTTGGCGAAAACTACAGTAGAGAGTGGGAATTAATTAATTAGGGTCAGAATACATAATCATTACTGACTATTTATTCTGACCCCACTAACTCAACGGCCACAGAACTACCGCCTAGTCCCTACAATATCGGTCCTAACACTAAACAAGGTCTTACCCGCAGTAATATACAAGGTACGCAGATCCGGCCCACCAAACGCAGCGTTGGTAATCGTGTCCTCGGGAATTGGGATGTGTTCGAGTAGCTCGCCTGATGGCGAAAGCACATGGATGCCCGCGACTGTAGCAAGTGTTTCGCTGGTGCCACGTAAACTGTTTAAACCCGCAGCGACATACAAATTACCCTCGCTATCGACTGTCATGCCATCCCCGCTGCGCCCGGGATAGAAGTCATGAAACACGCGCGAATTACTAACTCGGCCTTCGTCATTCAAATCATAGGCGCGAATCAGTCTTGGACCGTCTTCGGCTTGCTCGGTCTCGATGATATACAAGGTGGCATCATCCGGAGAAATCACTATACCGTTTGGTCTCATTACCTCCGGCTCGGTGAGGATGCGCTCTATCGTTCCATCTAGGTCTATTCGGTATACGCCGTGTACTCCGGTCTGCTCTGGTCGCGTGATGGCTCCCGGCCTATCGGTAAAATAGATACGCCCAAGCGCATCGAACGTTAGATCGTTTGGTTGATGCAGTTGCTTGCCGTTGTATTCATCGGCAATGACTTCAATTTCACCTGTGTCCATATTGGTTCGAGTGACGCGAGGCAGTATCGCATCGCCATCCCCCCCTTCGCAGGCTAGCAAGCGCCATTCGCTGTCAAAGATCAAGCCATTCGCTCGGTGACTAGGCTGACGAAATACGGAGACCGCCCCAGTAGTTGAGCGCCGCATTATTCGGTTGCTATAGAGGTCAGTGAAATAGACCGTCCCATCTTCTGCCACGGTTGGCCCTTCAGTGAAAGCAACGGTCGCTGCTATCGACACGGATCGTTCCGGCGTTATCTCCACACAGGCGGAGATCAGAGGCAGCAAGACAATTGTCATCAAAACGGTAAGTCCCTTCATTTGTAAACTCCCAACTAGTTAATATCCGACGCCGGCCAAGCCACACCCTCACGCACACTCCTCAAGGGCACCCTGCCCTTGTACAGAAACTTCTGAACCCTCTTACCTTCGTAGGTTTCGGTTGTATAGATATTGCCGTCTGAGTCAGTCGCTATGCTGTGTGGTGAGAAAAACATGCCAGGCTGTCTTCCTCCCTCACCAAAAGTGTAAAGCACCTCTAGCGAATCCCGAGCTAGGATATGCACTTTCATATTGGAACCATCAGCCACGTAGATAAACTCCTGATCATCGTCTTGCGAGAAAGCAATATCCCAGGTTGACCCCATAGCCAGTGTTTCCGGTGCAATCATTGCCTCTTTAACGAAGGTGCCATCGGCTCTAAACACTTGAATTCTGTCGCCGCCTCTATCGCACACATAGATCAGGTCGTCATTCGATGGTTCGGCGCAGTGCACCGGCCCTTTAAATTGCTGAGGCAAAGTCTGACCGGGGACATAGCTATTATCAGCCTCGTCATCAGGGCGATTGCCATAGGCTCCCCAGTAGCGTTTGAGTGCACCGGTTGCAACATCTACCACGGCAACCCTGCGATTGACGTAACCGTCTGCCAGATAGGCCTCGGTACCCGTTCTATCAATCGCGATTTCGGCGACACGAGCAAAGTGCGTTGTGCTATTACTGTCGCGCCCATTTCCCGGTTCACCAACGGTACGTATATATTCACCATCGCGAGTGAACACCAACACATGAGAGTCGCCACTCCCATTTCCGCCAATCCAAACATTGCCGTTGGCGGCTATCTCTATCCCATGATTCGATGCAGGCCACTCATATTCACCACTCTGGGAGATACCTCCCCAGGAACTAACTAAATTCCCCTCGGCATCGAATTCCAAAATTGGCGGCGCTGCGGTGCAGCATTGAGAATTACCTAAATCCAAACCTAACTCTTGTGACATGAACATATCATCGGAATCGCGGTGCACGATGAACACATGATCTCTCTCATCAACATCGACTCCTATAGCTCTGCCCAAGATCCATTTATTTGGCAATGGTTGCGGCCAGAATGGGTCAACCTCAAAGCTGGGAACAGTTTGGCTGTTATTTGCCGCGCTTACCGGAGTAGAAAGTAGCGCTTGGCCGGCGTTCAGCGCGAATAGCAGGCCCGCCAGCAGTGTTAGTGACAATACTTTTTTGATTGTAGACATACGTCTTCCTTTTTCCACTATGAAATCTAAGGTTCCTGGGAACTACTAACTAATAGTCTATTAATTTCGCGATAACTCATCCGCAAAACTATGCTTAAGTTATTTGTGTTCTCCGCTATTCTACTGCTCTATTTGTGCTCCTACTTTCTTCAATGGATTAGTTCGAGTCTTGTGTATCCAAATCTCGGCAAATCCACTATGGAGGACAAAAGCTATCGTAAAAGAGATGATAGACCACATCTCTATTTCTTGTCCGGAGGGTGCCCTGAGGATGAGAATTGGAATGAAAATAAATCTCATAGTGGCGATACTCAAGCCTATAGCCAACGCTCGTATCATCCACTCGCGGTGCTGCTGTATTTTCTTCTGACGAACATTTAGGTAACTCAAGATTAGAGACAACAAAAATAGTGATCCGAAAAATCCAATAACTAGTTGCTCAGGCGTGCCTGAATAAGGAATGACGATTCCCAAGAAAAGAGCTGACGTTCCCGCGACCAACCCAACGGAAACCAACAGACGTCCTGACCATCGATGAAAATCAATTGATTTGAAGCGAATTGTTTTGGAAAACTGCAACGGCGCCAACAACAAATAAACTGCGCCAAAGATAACGTGGCTATTTACGATGAGGGGAAACTCAGAAAATTTCTCGTTGGCTCCACCTGAGACCAAAAAAAAGATCACCGCCCCCACTCCCGATATCGCTAAAAAGCAAACGAGAATGGAAACTGCAGTTGTTGTGAAACTGGCTTTACTGCTGGGCATAGTTTCCCTTGATGCATGGAATTAGAGTAGCGTTAGGCAGTGTTTCCTAGAAAATCTAGAATTAATCGAGAAACGACTTCGCCTTGTTCCTGCTGCACCCAGTGTCCGGCACCATCAATTAGGTGCACGGCTCGCATATCTGTGCAGGCTCGCTCCTGCATGCGCTCGAATAATCCCGGACTCTGGTAGGTACCCCAGTCGCTCGCACCACTGATGAACATGGAAGGCTGGTCGATCGTCTTGCCGGAATACAGCTCCACTTCCGCCCGGCCAATTGTGGTGCCACCCATGCGATAGCCATTTAGACCGCCTTGAAAGCTAGTGCGCCCATACTCCGCGGCATAGACCTCAAGCGCATCATCGGGCAACCAAGCATTAGCCGCTATTTCTGCCGTAGAAGGCATTCTCGCCTCCACTGTTTCTGCCATGCCGGCATTCAAGTCCATGATGTAGTACTCAGGCATCAACGCCCACTGCTGCGCTGTACGCCCAGCAAGTCGGTGAGGCTGGTTTCCTTTCCAATCGGCACTCTTGAAATGGTAATAACCACGAATAAAATCATGAATGCCTTGCCCCGCATGCCACATGTTTTCGTTCGCTGCACGAGTTCTGTAGTAACGCATATAATGCTTTCGGGGCCGTGGCAGGCTAGCCAAGTCCGCGTAAATATCTGCCGCCGGTGGCACGACTGATCGCAAGGGATTATCGATGGTATCGAAGGGTAGAGTTGCGGCCCCACCAAATGGCGCGCTCATCATCACCACGGATTTGAAAATGTCAGGGCGGGTAAGCGCGCACCAGCCGGCGAGCGGCGCGCCTGCATCGTGACCAATAACAGCAGCCACCGACTCATAGCCAAAGGCAGCAATCAGACCCAATGCGTCACGAACTTTGTTGAGGCGACGAAAGGGTGTCAGATCCGTGTCGTAATGGGCGCTCCACCCGGTGGTGCGCCCATAACCACGTACGTCGGGTGCGATAACGTGAAAGCCAGCCTCGGCCAGCGGTAACATGATGCGCCGCCAGCTGTAGGCGAGCTCGGGAAAGCCATGAAGCAACAACAGGGCTGGCCTGCCGCTAGATTCATAGCCAGCTTCCAACACATGTACTCGCAAGCCGTTCACATCGTTAACGAAACGGGAGCGAATTCCTGCAGGCAGCCATGTAGCAGGATAAGGCTGCAATTCTACGCCAGCGCCAGTTTCTTGGCCCACCACAGCGCCAGAGGCAAGCACAGCAGGGACAAGTACTGAGGATGCTAACAAAAATTGTCTGCGCGAATAATCACTCATCAGTGTTCGCCTGATCCATTTTTGAGGTGGAGGCTAGATAGAATACTGTATTTTCACCCTTACCCCAATTTTTTAGCCTAACGCGCCAATAGCTGCATGTAGCCTATCGCCTGGAGGTCTAGCTGAGAGTTAGCTTGTCAGTAAGCAACAAAAGATAAATAATCAGCTATTGTTTGGGCGCTAAGTCCTAACTAGTGACTCGACCTACAAATAAGAAACAGCCTTGAGGAGATACTGCGATGAGCAAGATCACACGACGCGATTTCATTAATCATGCGGGCTTGTACACAGCGGGTGGCATAGCCCTCTCAGCTAGCACGTCAGCGTTCATGACAAAGGAAGCGCATGCGCAACCAATGCCCGACTGGCTCTCCCTAACTGATGAAGCTGCGCTTGAGCCTGATCTCCCTATCATCGATCCCCACCACCATCTATGGGAGAGGCCTGGCAACAGTTACATGCTCGAGGACCTGCTTCTTGACACCAGCGCGCACAATGTTCGGCAGACTGTTTTTGTAGAATGCACGTCTATGTACCGAGCAGGCGGACCAGAAGAGCTCAAGGTTGTTGGAGAAACCGAATTCGTGCAGGGCGTTGCCGCCAAGAGCGCCAGCGGCGGCTACGGTGAAACACGTGTGGCCACAGGCATTGTCGGCTCCGCCGACTTACGCTTGGGAGATCGAGTTGCAGCGGTACTGGAAGCGCAGATTGCGGCCAGCCCGCAGCGCTTTCGCGGTATTCGTCACAGGGCCGCGTGGGCGGACCTGTCCGTGACCCCTAACCGCGCCGCCGACGCACCGAACCATATACTTTTGGACCCAGATTTCCGTAAGGGCTACGCACATCTTCGTACCCATGGACTTTCATTTGAAGGCTGGCTGTATCACACACATATTGCCGATCTTACCGATTTAGCCAAGGCCTTCCCGGATACAACTATTATATTCAACCACCTCGGCGGCCCCATCGGTATCGGCAGTTACGCGGGCCGGCGTGACGAAGTATTCGCAGCATGGAAGCCTGCCATTGCCGAGCTGGCTAAATGCCCTAACGTCGTAGCGAAGGTTGGCGGGATTCAGATGGTCGTTAATGGCTACGGCTGGCATGAGTTGGACAGACCGCCAACTTCGGATCAATTATTGGCGACCAATCAGGACTGGTATCACTACATAATTGAGCAGTTTGGACCAGAGCGCTGCATGTTTGAGAGTAATTTCCCTGTCGACAAACTGTCCTGCTCGTATACCGTACTTTGGAATCAATTTAAAAAATTGACAGCTGGTTATTCTACTGACGAGCGGGCAGCTATGTTTCACGATACTGCACAGCGGGTGTATCGACTACCGCAAGTATAAATTGGAACGGGAAAATCATCGTCGCAAAAAATTCTCGCTCTCAACTTCTAATATTCGTTCTTTGGCAAGAGGGGTTTTCATGTACAGAATTTTTTCAGTGCTAATTTTATTCGCTTCAAGTTGTGTTCATGCCGACTTGAAACTCACTGTATTTGATTGCGGCCAATTAAGCTTTCCCGATGTCAGCGCATTCGGACTAAGCAATGAAGAAACAACTGTGCGCGAATTATTCGTACCCTGCTATCTGATTCAGCATGACGAGCATCTCATGGTATGGGATGCAGGCTTACCACTGACTGATGTTGGGCAGGTTGGGGGTAATTCACGCTACGATAAATCATTTATCGAGCAACTTGCAGACATGGATATTGAACCTGCTGATATCGATCTAGTGGCTTTCTCTCACATGCACTACGACCATGTCGGTGCTGCCAACGCCTTCACCGGTGCTACGCTGCTTATTCAGGAGACCGAGGCTGTAGCTGCATTTGAGCATCCGGAAGATAACCCGGTGTTTCGAGCGGAACTCTATAATAAGCTTAGGAATGCGAGTAGACGCAGTCTAAATGGGGATTATGATGTTTTTGGCGACGGTAGCGTTAAGATCATTTCCGCCCCAGGACATACGCCTGGACATCAAGCCTTGTATTTGGAGCTCAGCAACTATGGCCCACTCATATTGTCAGGCGATTTGTATCACTTCGAGGCGAGCAGGACCTTGCGCCGCATACCCAGCTTCAATACCAACGTCGAGGAGACATTAAGTTCGATGGATAAAATTGAGGAGCTATTGGTGGCAAGCGGAGCTACTTTCTGGATAGAGCACAGCAAGCAACTTGCAGAAAGTTTAAATTTGGCGCCCGCGTTTTACGACTAAATTGGTACGAACTCGAAATATTCCCTAACACCAATGTGAACCCTACTCCATGGATATACCGAAAGGCTTCGAACGCCATTTTAAAAAAAGCTCACTGACGGATCCTTGGGAACCTATTTACTCGTGCAGGTTGGAAGATAGGATTCAGTTAGGCTTGCCAACAACCCAGATGCATACTAACTCTCGCGGCTTCGTGCACGGCGGATTGATAACGGCCTTGGCTGACAACGCGATGGGCTTGTCTTGTGCAATACAATACCCAGAAAAGCGAAACATATTGACGATGAATTTAACTGTCGACTTTGTGTCGGTGGCAAAAGTGGGCCAGTGGTTGCTGTTTGATACTTCTTTTTCCAAACTGGGAAAAGAAGTTTGCTTTGCGCAGTGTTTCGTTACTGCTGACGGTAAAACCGTCACCCGAGCAAGTGGAGTGTTTAAAGCTTAGCGCAAATACAATGACCCCAATTTCCCACACTCCTCGCCGCTAAGGCTGATTCTCTGCCTCAACCTTCCGTTCCTGCCTATCCTTCTCTTCTTCAATGGCTGACTCGATTATCTTCAACATACCATCCACATCCGCAGCCTGCGTATTCTCCGCAAAAAGCCCAGTAAGCTTAGTATCTGGCCGCAAGTCGCCTTCTTCATACAGCTTCCAGATTTCCTTGGCATATCCGGTCTGCAGTAGCTCCGGCGCGTATAGCCCGTAGTAGCTGCTAATTTTATTAACATCACGCTCCAGCATAGCCTCGGCGTTGTTGTTGGCGGCGGCATCCACTGCCTGCGGCAGGTCGATAATCACTGGGCCCTGCTCATCCACTAATATATTGAATTCGGACAAGTCACCATGCACCAGACCGGCACAGAGCATCTGCACCACGAAGCGCATGACTGCCGCATGGCCTTGAACGGCCTCTTCCGCTGACATAGCCACCTCGCTGAGGCGTGGCGCCACAAGTCCCTCATGGTCGGTAACTAGCTCCATTATCAAGACGCCATCAACACAGGTGTAAGGCTCCGGAACTCGCACGCCAGCAGCGGCGAGTTTACGCAGCGCATCTACTTCAGCATTGTGCCAAGTCTGTTCCTGCTGCTCGCGGCCAAACTTGGAACCCTTGTCCATAGCACGGCTACGGCGGCTATTACGTGACTTTCGGCCTTCTGTATACAGCACCGCCTGCTTGAAGCCGCGTTGAGCCGCCTCTTTGTAGACCTTGGCGCAGCGGATCTCGGAATCGCAGCGGACCACATAGACATCGGCCTCTTTACCGCTCATAAGCCTGCTGATGACTTCATCAATTAGACCTTCTTCGATAAGAGGCTGGATTCGTTTTGGGATTTTCATGGCGTCTTTTTACAGCACTGGGAATAGAGAAGCTAGAGCAAGCTTGAATTATTGAAAGATTATACCTGCTGCGAAATGCATCAGAGATTCAGATAAATGGGGGCTGAGTGGTTGGATATAGCTTAGGAAATCCCATGATCAAAGTACTCTGACCCCTTTTATTCCCTCTGCTCTACAGCAGGAAAAGGCTTACAAAAAAAGGGACGGACCAAAAACTGGCCTGCCCCCTCAACATCTAGCATCCTCAAGAAGAGTAGGCGCCTCACTAGTGGCATATCGAATCTGCAAACCTAATGTTGGTAAGCGTCACCTCGCGGCCCTTAACCCTCAGTAATTCCTGATCCTGGAGCTGAGTAAACAACCGGCTTATCGTTTCGAGCGTGAGACCAAGACAACTACCTATATCTTTTCGAGTCATAGGTAAGCGAAAGCACACTGGCGACAGCTTCAGCTCTTCATAATGCTTGGACATATTCAATAGAAAAGCAATCAGCCTACTTGCCGCCGTTTTTTGGCCACGCAGCATTGTCATTTCCTGTTCATGCACTATCTGTCTGGATTGAAGCTCGTTAAAGCGCTTCTGTAAGAGAGGCTGAGAGGCACAAAGCGTCTCCAATGCCTTGTAGGGAATCTCACAAAGAGTAGCATCCTGCAAAGTGACCATCGAACTCATATACCGCTCGGAGTACAAGCCATCTAGCCCAATCACTTCTCCAGGCATATAGAAGCTGACGGCCAGCTCATCACCGTCTGCGCTGGTAACATAGGATTTTACAAAACCACTTCTAATGAAATACAGAGACTTAAAACTATCTTCCTGTCTATATAGATGCTTGCCAGCCTTCATCGGTATTGCGGTCTTTACAATTTTATCGAGTTGCTTCAGAGCGTTGCCACTCAGATTTTTTGCTAGGCATAGATTCTGCAAACGACTACCGACATAGGCTGCCTTTTGTGAACTAGGGCGTATCTTTGGCATAGAGCGAACTGCCATAGTGCTCGTCATCAACGGCGCTTTTCGTGTATCTGCTGACTGGCTGCTAGTAGTAATTTGACTCATTTTCTTTCCCAGTTGATTTAGTAAGACCGCTTTCCGACCTGCTTGACTCTAAGTCTACTGACTACCAATGGGGACAAATATTCGCTAATGTACATATCTATACTGTGGTTTCTACGTAGCAGCCCAATCACTACCAGCGGTTTAAGCTCTGTAATGGATGAATTAGTAACTAGTGACAAGTTTACAGCCCTCATAGGCGCTGCTGTGGATGGTATTTTCGTTATAAACAGCAAAGGCATCATTGAGATCGCAAACCGGGCAGTCGAGCGCTTGCTTGGCTATCAGCAATCTGAATTGCTAGGTCAAAATATTAAGTTCCTCATGCCCCCTCCCTATCGAGACGAACACGACGGCTACCTTAGCGAGCACTTAAGAACCGGGAGGGCTAGCGTTATTGGCATAGGGCGGGAAGTGTCCGCGCAGAGAAGAGACGGCTCGGTAATGCAGATCTATCTCCCGGTGGGTAAGTACGACGACGACAATACAGTAAGGTTTGTAGGAATTATCCGGGACCTAACCGGTCTTAAGAAAAGTGAAGAAGAACTAATTGAGAAACAAGCCAACCTAAAGAGTGCCGAGCAAGAGATTCATGAATTGGTGAATCGACTAGCCCATGTTTCCCGAATTGGGATCATGGGAGAAATGGCAGCCAGCATTGCTCACGAAATAAACCAACCACTAACAGCCATCTCTTCTTATGCCCAGGCGTGCGGGAGAATACTAACCGCCAACCCAGAGCAATCTAGTGATGTAGTCGCAACCTTAGCCAAGATAAGTGATCAGGCAATTCGCGCAGGCGGCATAATCCGGGGGCTTCGTTCCTGGGTACGAGACCAAGATACGGTGCGGGTGTCCTCGAACTGTAACTTCTTGCTAACCGAAGTTGTCGATCTTGCGAAGATGGAAGCTCAGAACAGGGATATACAGCTAGAACTGTTTCTAGATTCTAAAGCACCGATGATAATGTGCGATCCGGTGCAAATTCAGCAAGTAGCACTGAACCTAATTAAGAACGCCATCGATGCTGTGAGCGATTGCTCTCTGGAGAGAGCCGATCCAAGACGAACCGTATCCATTTCCATTGAGCATCAGGAACATGACAGGGTTCGGGTTACTGTGTCAGATTTAGGGCCTGGAATTAGTGATGACGCCGCCGAAAATTTATTCAATCCATTCTTTACTACAAAAGAATCTGGCATGGGGATGGGACTATCTATCTCTCAAACAATAATTCGCACACATGGTGGCGAGCTCGACTATCAGGCCAATCCTCAAGGGGGCGTGGTTTTCTTTTTCGTTTTACCGACATCAGTGGAGCCCCTATGACAAACTCAGTTCAACAGACTGTGTATATAATCGATGATGATGAGGCGGTTCGTGATGCACTAGGAATGCTAATTCGATCAATTGGCCTCGAGGTTAAAATTTACGAATCGGCCATAGCTTTCCTAGAACACTATGAAGAGAAAAATCGTGGCTGCCTCGTACTCGACATCCGTATGCCATTGATGAGCGGCCTCGAATTACAAGACGAACTAATATCCAGACAATCCACGCTACCAATTATTTTTATTTCTGGTCATGGCGACATTCCGATGGCAGTGAAAGCAGTAAAGAAGGGGGCAATGGATTTTTTCTCGAAACCGTTTCACGACCAAGAACTCCTAGATGGGATACAGAGAGCCCTTAGAGAAAATCTCGATATTTACGAGAAAGCCGCAAGTCAGAATAGAATAGCGAGTCGCAGGGCCACTCTAACTAAAAGAGAAAACCAAGTCCTAACCCTAATGACTGACGGTGTAGCAAATAAGGTTATAGCGATTGATCTAAATATAAGTCAACGAACTGTTGAAGTTCACCGAGCGAGCGTCATGGAAAAGATGCAGGCTAAATCACTAGCCCAGCTAGTCAAGATGGTTTCCTCCATAGGCAATTGACTACTAGCGCGAATCGTCTCCGACCAATTTAACCCCCCCCCTTGATACAAATCAACCAGAAATACTCTGTGTAAGCTAGCCTCTACCTATCGCGAATCGGGTCTAGCTAGCACTATCGTGGACTATGACCCATTCTCTCTGGATAACTATCGGAAGAGCTTTCCCAGCCATGTCCTCAATTTTTCTATCAACGGCCGACTCTGAGCTTCTACTATCGCTCGAAGCCTTGTTAGGCACTGCTGGTTTCCAAACCTATTCGTTCACGAACTCCGACGAGGTACTCTTGAGCCTAAAGCCCGAGACACCCCATTGTATTATTACCCAAGCCAAGTCCACAAAAGTGGAGACAACCAAACTGGTACAAAAATTTAGAACCTACATGCCTTCGGCGCCCGTTATTGTAATCGCCACGAACAGAGAACTCTCACACGCAATGGAAGCACTGAAGGCAGGCGCCCACGACTATATTGAAAGGCCTATTATTGATAGGGCTCTAATCGAGAGTGTACAAAAAGCGATGTCTTCGCTTCCTGTCTAGAGAGTGGATTAGCTGCTTCTAAGAATTCGATTAATGGTAGGTTTCTATTCTCTGAAGTCACTACCTAGAATACATATTACCCCAGCGAATTCATTCATGGAGAGAAACATTTATAGGAATAGGACAACATCTCAAATTTTTGTGCGTTGACAAATAGCAATGACCTCACCATATTTCCATGAGACCATTACGGTCATTCCACAAGGGGCTTTAAATGGAGAATTTTACACCGATTAATTCAATCATGGGCGGGCTCTTGATCGGCCTAGCTGCAACGCTACTGCTCTGGGCCAATGGCAGGATTGCCGGCATTAGCGGCATTCTCAGCGGTATTCGCATACCTATTCAGGCAGATAATGCTTGGCGAACCTGCTTCATTGCTGGGCTACTTTTGGCTCCAATTGGCTATATGGTACTGTCTGGCAGGGAACTTGAGATCGCCACCCAAGCCTCGCCGACATTATTGATCGTTGCTGGGCTAGCCGTTGGTTTCGGCACAAGACTAGGCAGTGGATGCACGAGCGGCCATGGCATCTGTGGCATCGCTCGATTCTCCGGCAGATCTTTCCTGGCGACGGCAACCTTTATGGGCTCAGCCATACTCACGGTATACCTTACGCGGCACCTCATGGGTGCTCTGTAATGGATAACAAAGTCAATTTCTTAGCGCTAGGAACAGTGTTTGCATCGGGCTTACTGTTCGGGCTTGGCCTAGTTGTTTCGCAGATGATTAACCCAGCAAAGGTCATTGGGTTCTTGGACCTGGCAGGTGATTGGGATCCGAGTCTGGCTTTGGTGATGGCAACTGCCCTAGCGGTAACCATTCCTTTTTTTAGGTTGATTCTCAAACGAAAGAGCCCACTATTCGAAGCCAATTTTTCCCTGCCCGATAAAACCGATCTTGATCTAAGACTAATTTCCGGCGCAGTACTATTTGGGATCGGCTGGGGACTGGCCGGGCTTTGTCCCGGCCCGGCCTTAGTTGGGTTAACATCACTGGATAGCTCAGTGTTGATCTTTGTCGCAGCGATGTTGGGAGGCATGCTACTGCATTACTTCTTACTTGAATCGCGCGACTAGCCCTCATCGCCAACATGTACAGTAAGCACATCGCACATAGCACCGTGTAACAACTTATTCGCGGTAGAGCCGAGCATTAATTTCCAGCCGGAATTACCGTGGCTGCCAATGACGATGGCATCCGCTTTTTGAATCTCAGCCAGATTGCGAATTTCAGGTGCGGGAGAACCGAGGACGGCGTGCACGTTGGCAGTATCAATACCGTGCGCATTGCCCATTTCCTCAAGCCTAGCTGCCGAATTCTCAAGTATTTGCTGCTGCAGGTTTATTGGGTCTACGGCATAGGTCTCCATGCCCCATACTGCGGGAACTGGCTCAACCACATGCACGAGAACTAACTTGTCCGCTTGAGAGTCTACCAATTCAAGCGCCCTACCCAGCACTTTGTCTGACTCATCTGATAAATCGACTGCAACTATCACTTTGTTATACATCTCACTCTCCTTATAAGAATAAACAATACTTTTAAAGCAATCATTTCCGCGCGCTTCTGTTTTTAACTGCACTGTATATGTTCAGGTTACCTGAAGGCGTGGGAGTCTCATTGACTGAGATCAAGTTACTACGGCCACGCTAAACGGAGTCTGTTTTGCGCCGACATCTAGTTAGTCGGGAAAAATACTCGCGTGTATTCTTCAGTATTGATTGGTGTCAAGCTGCCACTTTACGAATGGGATACCGTGTTACTCCAAGCGTGTCTCCAGCTACTCTTTTGCAGCACAATCAATACTCTATAGAACAGGCACAACGGACTCAAACGGTTTGCACCCTGTAAACTTCATATTTGGACTAGGAATATTCCTCTTCGGAATGTCTCAACTCGAGTACGGAACTAGCAAGCTCGGCGAAACTAGACTGCGCCATTGGCTGCGTTCGAGCACCAACACACCGCTTGCCAGCATTACCACAGGCACCGTCACTACCGCCCTACTGCAGAGTAGTTCCATGGTGAGCCTTCTGGTGATGGCATTCGCTAGCGCGGGAATCTTACCCCTGATCAATGCCGTCGGGATAATCATAGGCGCCAATCTTGGAACTACAGTCACCGGTTGGCTGGTCGCACTTTTTGGCTTCAAACTTGACCTAGCATCGACGGCCTTACCCTTATTCGGAATCGCCGCATTCACCTTGGCGATAGCGAGTCGGCGAACTCGGCTCTTCTATGCGGGCTCCGCCGTACTTGGTATTTCCCTGCTTCTTTTTGGCTTGGGAATAATGAAAACCAGTATGGAGAGCATCCCAGATCGCTGGGATATCTCCCTATTACAAGGCCATATGGCTTTTGTTTATCTACTAGCTGGCGTCATACTCGCCGCAGCAATCCAATCTAGCTCAGCGGTCATGATAATGGCTCTGGCAGCCATCAATGCGCAGTTCATAGATCTGCAGGAAGCGGCCGCATTAGTCATAGGCGCTGATTTGGGCACTACTAGCACCACAATACTGGGAGCACTAAGAGGAAACACGATAAAGAAGCAGTTGGCCTTTGCCCATTTTATTTTTAACCTCTCAGTAGACTTGACTGCGTTCTTCTTGCTGCCAATTCTGCCGCTATTGCTTGGGCTGGTTTATCTTTCAGATCCTATCTATTCCCTCGTGGCCTTTCACAGCTTAATAAACATTGCCGGCGTACTTATCTTCATACCATTCATAGGGCGTTTTTCGAATTGGATCGAGAGCGTATTCTCTCGTTACTCGGCTCAATCAACCAACATGCTGGACAGAGTGCCCACCAGTGTTGTTGATGCCGCTTTGACAGCACTGCGAACAACCGTACAGAATATGATGCTCCAAGCAGTCTGCAACAACCTGCATCTGTTTCATCTGAAGCCAGGGCAGCTGAAAATACTCCAGACCGACCACCCCGAACTTCTGAACATTGTCCCCGACCGGTCCTTTGACAAAGGTTATGAAGAGCTTAAAAATCAAGAAGGGAAAATTCTAAACTACTCCCTACGACTACAGGCACAATCGCTAGACTCCGCAGAGGCGGCAGAACTTCAGCGTCTACTCGCCGTTACCCGCAATACTGTGTTTAGCAATAAGAGTCTGAAAGATATCCGGCAAGACCTAGATGAACTAAAACACAGCAGCAATGATTCCGCGCGCGAGCTTTACGTTCAACACAAAGAATTCCAGAAAACCTGCTATGAAAAAATCATCCAACTGCAATTAGGTGACCATTCCAGAGAGTTCATTCTGGAAGAGCTAGGAGACTTGCAGGGAATTAATGAACGTCATGCCCAAGACGTTAACCAAACCGTCCACTCTCATGCGGCAAACGAAGATAGTGGCGGTACCAGCATCTCTATTCAGCTAAACACCAACTGGGAAGTAAAACAGGCTCTAACATCAATGATTACAGCCATGGAATTTTCGCTCGCCTCTAACCCGCTGAATGCTGCAGCGGAAATGACTCCAAACCTCGTTAACGATGCTTGACGCAGGCAGCTGACTGCTATTCAGAAATTGATCTTGCAGCATAGTAACTTTGAACGTATTCCCAAGCCTGTGCAGGGGTTTCTACGTAACGGAATGATTCAAAGTCCTTCTGATCAATCATGCCTTCATCGACAAGCCGCTCGAAATTGACTATATCCTTCCAGTATTTTTCACCAAATAGTAGGACTGGCATCCGCTCTACTTTCTTGGTTTGAATAAGGGTAAGGGTTTCGAATAACTCATCCAAGGTGCCATAGCCCCCCGGGAATACAACAAGCGCTATCGCACGCATCAGAAAATGCATCTTACGTAATGCGAAATACTGAAACTGAAAACTAAGTTCCGGTGTAACGTAAGCATTTGGACTTTGCTCTCTAGGCAGCACGATATTGAGACCGATGCTTCTGCCACCCGCGTCGTGCGCTCCTCGATTGGCGGCCTCCATAATGCCGCCGCCACTGCCCGTTATGATAACTGGGTGCAGCCGTTCCTTATCTTCTGCGGCGGCGGTAACCAAGCGACCTAGCTCGCGAGCCATTTCATAGTAGTGGGATTTTTCTAGAATTTTCGTAGCAATATCAACATTCTTCGAGAGCCTGCTGTCGGAAGGGTTCGCAGTCAGTTTTCGCTTCTCTTCTTCGAGATTCTTTTCGGCCTTGTCCTTATCGGGAATGCGAGAACTACCGAAGACAACCAGAGTAGAGGTGATACCTGCCTCTTGCTGTAGCAATTCGGGCTTTAGCAGCTCCAGGTGAACACGAATTGGGCGTAGTTCGTCCCGTAGAAGAAAATCACTGTCCTTGTAGGCTGGCTTAAATGACGGCGAGCGAGTTTGCGCGGTTTCGTGAAGCAACTCATCACTATCAAAATGTTCTGGGGGGCACAACGGTGCTTGCTTATCTTTCTGGTTTTCTGACATAGGCTTATCCAAACGGGGATCAATCGCTGCTTTGCTGACTATTGAATTTACAGGCCCATCAATCTAACACAAGAGCTAGATCTAAGCGTATAACAAGCTGTGGGTTCCTATTGCTCTAGTGATCCAAATCAACCCCCTTCACCGAATTTGCAATACAGTTACATGACCTACAAAAATTCAGAGGCTAACGGCAAGTGGAATTTAAAGACTATTACAAAATTCTTGGAGTCGACCCAGAAGCTAGCATTAAGGAAGTTAAGACAGCCTATAGAAAGCTAGCCCGAAAATATCATCCAGATGTCAGTGAGCACAAAGACGCTGAAAGCAAATTCAAAGAGGTTGCAGAGGCCTACGAAGTTCTCAAGAATGTGGAAACTCGTGCCGAGTACGATGAAGTCCGTCAGTATGGCGCCCAAGGTGAATCTTTTCAGCCACCTCCTGGCTGGCAACCGAGTAATGCCGAAGGCGGCTACTCATCTTCAAATGAAGACTTTTCAGATTTTTTCTCCTCGCTCTTTCGCAACGCCAATCAACAGCCTGAATTTGACGATGTCGCGGGGCGTCGAGGTGGCTTTCAAGATTGGGGCGGAGAACGAGCACAACGAGGACGGGACATCGAGTCAGATCTTCCGGTCTTTCTTGAGGACACGTTGAATGAAAGCACGCATTCCATTTCATTCCAGGTCGGCGAAACTAAGAAAACACTCAAGGTAAAAGTTCCAGCTGGCACAGGAAACGGCGAACGAATCCGCCTCAAGGGACAGGGAGCCCCCGGTCAGGGCGCAACGGCCAATGGCGACCTCTATCTGCGCATTCGACTCGTCCCCCATCCCCTGTTTGATGTAGAAGGACATAATCTGATAGTCGTACTTCCCCTCGCACCCTGGGAGGCTGTACTAGGCGCCAAGGTTGAAGTTCCGACTCTATCGGGAAACCTTCGCCTCACTATTCCAGCGAATAGCCAGAGTGGACAAAGGCTGCGCCTCAAAGGCAAAGGCTTGCCCAAAAAACAAGGAGAGAATGGCGATCTATACGCCGTCATCAATATCGTCGTACCGCCTGCAGATGACGCAGACTCAAAAACTCTCTGGGAAAAGCTAGGCGAAGAAACTAAATTTGATCCCCGTGCGGAATGGAGGAATTCATAATGAACGACACCCATGCAGAAAACATGAGTCTGAATGAGCTTTGTGAAATTACCGTCATGTCTAAAGACACAATCATCGAAATTGTTGAACATGGCATAATCGAACCGCAGGGCCGCGAACCCGAGAGCTGGCAATTCGATATGCACATGCTAGTTACAACCCGCAAGGCCGCACGACTGTATCGCGACCTTGAAATCGACTGGGCGGGCATCGCCTTTGCAATAAGCCTGCTCGATGAGCTCGAAAAGCTGAGAGAGGAAAAAAAATGCCTAATGATCCGCCTGAGCCGGTTTGAGAACAGTTCTGACTAACGCTGAATCAGCTTTGCTGTCGATTAGTCAAAGCCAACAAAATTAACAAAGTCATCAGTCTCAGCTCTGCGCGACTTTACACTGTTCGCCGAGAACTCATCATTCGGATAGCCCAGCGCTATACAGGTAAGAATACTCTGATCATCGGGGATTCCAGCATGCTCCCTAACAACCGGTGTCTGCATCACTCCCTGGCCATTGATGACCGTTCCCAAACCCCTCTCCCATGCTGCAAGACAGATACCGTAGGAGATCGCACCTAGGTCAAACTGCGCAATCGCGGCAGGCTCTAGGATCTTGTCGTAGGTAAGCACTATGGATACCGGCGCATCGAATTGGCGGAAGCCTCGCATCACCCAATCGGTACGCTTCGCTTTGTCATCTCGTTCTATGCCCATAGCCTCGAACAACTGTACGGCGATCTCGATCTGCCGTTGGCGGTGAATTCCCTCGTAGGCTTCCTTGGTGGGAAAATCGCGCTGCGGCTTTATCCCTGCCACCATATTTTCCGTGTTGCCTTTGCGGATTCTATCCAGCGGTTCTCCGGTGACGACATACAGATTCCAAGGCTGAGTATTCATGGAGGACGGCGCGCCCTTTGCGACTTGGATTATCTCTTCGATGAGTTCCCGTGCTACGGGCTTATCTTGATAACCACGCACGCTACGTCTCGTCTGTACAAGTGTTTCAAATTCCACGCTTCCTACTCCTATCCTTAAAATTCATTACGCCAAGCGGCGGCGCTGCCTATTATGCATAGGATCAGGGAAATGGAAACTATTTAGGGGAAGATTCGCAGACGGAGGCCGAAATATTTGGAGGCAGCCTTAGAACGTGGCTCGAACCTTAAACGTAAAGCGAACGCCGTTAGTGGTGCAGAAGCGTTCGATCTCTCTGACATCTCCATTGATCAGGCGTCCGTTAAAGCGCCTTCGCTCGCGACAGGTTTCTTGATCCATGAGATTGTCTACCTCGAACCTGTAGGTAAATCTGCCTACGCCAACCTTCTCGGCGAACAGACTTAGATTGGTGTTTGGGTTGCCGATAAAGATTACATTGTCGATATCATAGAAGGGTCGATTGCCTTCGATACCATCCCGGTAATTGAAGCCATAGTTGAAGCTCTGTGATGGCACATCATGACGAAAACCTAAGCGGAAATTTCCTCTGTCGAAGGGAACGACCTTTCTGTTCTTGCCAATTAGTGGAGAAAATATTTTTGAATCCTGCACCAATAGGCCCGCAGTCACTACCGCCTGCGGGAAATTCAGAAATCCCAATCGAATGCTAGCATTGAGGTTGAGGCCATAGACCGTGCCGTCACCCACATTGCCATTGGTTGAAGCGAGATTAGTTGGGCTTGTTGAAGCATCGACACGGTCGATTGAATTGCCGACATCGTAGTAGAACAGTCTGGAATTCAGCACGCCGCCATCATTAGGGAGTCGATAGTCGAGATTGACGTTGTAACGCCAAACCTTTTCCTGCTCCAATTCGGGATTACCTGCAAGAATATCTTGAGTCTCATCTCTGTCATTAGCCGCGGCCGAGAAATCTGAGAATCTCAGTTGTGATACATCTAGTTCGGCTGACATACGCAGCTGGAAGCTGCTGCTCATATTAAATCTGAAATCGACTTTAGGTTTTAGGAAGTCGAAGCTACGACTTACGTTCACGTCACCGGACTGCGAAATCTCCGAATCCTCATAGAACAGGCTGCTTTCCAGAGACATACGCGAATTGAGCTGCCAGTTGTGTATGGCAAACCCTTCGTAGCGAATCTCTTCTACGGTAGACACTGCATTCGGCAGGGCAACGGGTGTTAGGCCGCCGTGATCGGGAGAGGCAATACCCGGAGTGGGCAAACCAATTTTCAATGAAGAATCGAGTATGGTCTGTGCTCGCTCTATGCCGAGCTCCAAATTCTGATTTTCTGCGGGATCAAAAGTATAGGACGTGCGTACTATCCGTTCGCGCTCACGTCTGCTGGTATCGAGAAATAGGTTCTTGGTTTCCGGCCCATCGAGGCCAGAAGAAAAAAATCGCTCACGGGTAACTGCGTTGTTATCCTCATTCACGATGAAGAGAATCTTGTATTTCCCGCCACCCCCAAAATTGTACTCATAGTCACCACCAAACTCCCAGTTATCTGAAGTGGCGGGAAGCTCCTCGCGCTCTACTCGGATAGTAGGTGGTGTATTCTGGAAATTAGTAATGGTCCGTACCAAGTTTGCCGCCGGATCGTTCTCCCGATAAAGACCATTAAAGGCAATTCTGCTCGCAGGAGATATCTGGTAGGCGATATTTGAATTTAAAGTAGTGGTGGTTTGATCACGGGTTCGCTCGATCTCGCGAACATCATTCAGACCAAGCCCCGGTGGCAACACGCTTATCTCATAGCTCTCTAAGTCCTCATAGCCCGCTGCGACCTGGGCACTCAAGAGGTAATCAAACTGCCCTGTCTGCCCACTAAAAGAAAACGTACCGAGAGGTTCGACATGACCATCGCGAAAATGCGTCGCACCGAGTTCGGTCGACACACTGGAACTCGATTGCGACTCGAACAATACGATATTAACTAACTGGCCACTATTACGGACATCGAGATCACCCGAGGTGCCACGTATTATTTCTATGTACTGAACTTGGTCTGCCGAAATCCTGTCTAGCTGACTGCTAGCTTCGTTAGCCTTGCCAGCCATGCGTTTACCGTTGATCAGTATCTGTTCGCTGGCGCCGAGACCTCGATCGGCGCCATTGAAGGTTTGAACCTCATTGCCTTCAAGCGCGAGACTGATGCCGGGAATAACATTCAGCATGTCATTGACTGACACCGGTCGGTATTGCGCGAAGAACGAGGCCGGATAGGTCACTGTGGATTCGTCTTCAGTGGCTTCCTGCGCCATGGCTGGGGCACTAGTTACCAAAAGAAAACCTATTGTTATTATTGTTGAATATTGCACCATACGCTCCATGAGAGGCTCTGACTGAATATCATACTAACTAGGGACTGAGAATAAATACAGTGCTTACTAAGCCCTCGACCTCTTATTCCTGCCGCTCACCTCATTAGGTCTCGATCCTCAACGCGCCAGATCAACAGACAGATATATCTGTTGATCTAGAAAAAAAAGGCCGGACTGATCGATCAATCCAGCCTTTACTCTCTTTTCGCTATCCTATTGCAAACTTTACGGTGATTTAGAAGGAATAAAGGCTTTGAAAACGAACATTGCCAAGGCAAAAACCCCTACTGCAAACACTATATCCCCCGGAACACGCGCCCAGACAAGCCCTTCCATCAATGTGCTGTGCATAAACTCTTCCGACCGAGCGTATGCATAGTACTTACTTACGCTGGCATAGGTTTGCCAGAGACCTTGAGGAAGCAGCGAGAGGAATGTCATCATCGCCAGCCCTATATTAAGACTCCAGAAGGCAACCTTAAGATACCCCTGATTCCAGTTTCTAATATCTGTTAGGCCACGCATACAGAAGAGCATCAAGCCAATTCCTAACATTCCATATACGCCAAAAAGAGCGGCGTGACCATGGCTTGCCGTGGTGTTAAGACCCTGCATGTAATACAACGCAATGGGTGGATTGATCAGGAATCCAAACAACCCTGCTCCGATCATATTCCAAACTAACACTGCAGAGAAAAACATGAACGGCCAGTGATAGGCCTCCTCCCAAAGGGATTGTTTCTCGACCTTGGCTCTGCTGTAGGCTTCGAAACCCACCACCATCAATGGCACAACCTCCAACGCAGAGAATGTGGCACCAAGCGCCAGTACCGATACAGGCGTGCCGCTGAAGTAGAGGTGATGAAAGGTACCTAGCACGCCACCACCAAGAAAGATGATAGTTGCGAATAGCACAGACACCGTGGCGACAGATGCGCGCAGCAAGCCCATACGGACAAATAGCGTTGCAATTATCGCTGTGGCAAAGACCTCGAAGATCCCCTCAACCCACAGATGCACGACCCACCAGCGCCAATACTCCATGATGCTGATATGCGTATTCTGTCCCCACATCAGCCCTGCACCGTAGAGTAAGCCTATGGAAGCTGTCGAGACAACAACTAGAAAGACTAGAGATCCGCTAGCCTTATCTCTTAGTACCGGCCAGATGGCACGCAATACCAACGCTACCCAAAGCAATAGGCCAATAAACAGGTATATCTGCCAGAACCTACCTAGGTCAACATACTCATAGCCCTGATGACCAAACCAGAAATTGAGTGTCATATTGTCGAAGTAACCATGCACCGCGAACCACTGGCCGGCGAAGGAACCGATTACGATGAGCAGCAAAGAGAAGAACAGAAAGTTAACACCGAAGCGCTGAAACTTAGGCTCATGCCCTGAGAGAAGCGGCGCCACATACAAACCGGTCGCAAGCCATGCCGTAGCGATCCACAAAACTGAGAGCTGCGTATGCCAGGTTCGAGTAATAGAATAAGGGAGATAATCGACTAGTGGCAAGCCATAGAGCCCCTGACCCTCCACGGCATAATGCGCGGTGATAATACCTAGCAACATCTGCACGACAAAGAGCGCCGTCACGACCCAGAAATATTTTGCGGTTGCCTTCATGGAAGGTGAGTTATGAATTTTCGCCAAGGCATCGACCTGCGCAAAGCCTTCTATCGGCTCCATGTCATTGCGCCAGACATCCCACTGCCGCGCGTAATACCAGACCAAACCACCGATGCCTGCTAGCAGGAGGAATATTGAGATAATGCTCCACATAAAGAGCGATGCCGGGGGTGTGTTCCCGACCAATGGATCGTGCGGCCAGTTACTTGTATAGCTAATGCTATCGTCTGGTCGGTTTGTAACGGCAGCCCACGCTGTCCAAAAATAGAATGCTGTCAGCGCATGGGCCTCGGCGTCATCTAATGCCGAATGCAAGGGGAATGCATAGTCGCGACGCAATTCTAGGGCATCT
>Ga0307986_10000383_pt1 | contig 32946 bp, 37 predicted proteins | sample EllFjometageno82_FD_203170 | JGI IMG/M metagenome (GOLD analysis project Ga0307986, IMG submission 203170) | Marine microbial communities from Ellis Fjord, Antarctic Ocean - #82 | ecosystem: Environmental > Aquatic > Marine > Unclassified | place: Southern Ocean | collected 2014-10-09 | reverse complement strand
CTATTTTTTTCTTTTTAAAAAAAGAGAACATTGTTAATCCTTATAGAATTTTTGATTTAATATAAAGCCTACTTATAGTTGAAGATTAAGGTGCGTCAATTGATAAGTAATAAATATAACTTAATTATACTAACTTATTTTTTATGGGAACTGTAGTTCAGCTTAGAAACCAAATAAATAATTCTTATTTCCAGCTAAAAGATTCTGTCGATGAGAAATTAGTTTTAGTTGAGGAAAAAATTAAATCAAAACTCTTAAGTGAAGTTGATTTAGTTCAAAAAATGACAGACTACCATATCGATACTGGAGGTAAAAGATTAAGAGCTTTACTGACCCTTGGGTCTGCTAAACTATGCGGATATAGTAAAGGTGGTCGTGATATCAATCTAGCTGCTTGTGTTGAAATGATACATGGTGCAACTTTAATGCATGATGATGTTATTGATCTTGGAAATGTAAGAAGAGGAAAAAAAACATTAAATTCAATTTGGGGTAACCACTCCTCTGTTTTAGTTGGAGATTATCTCTTAAGTAGATGTTTTGAGATGATGGTAGAAGATGGAAACTTAGAAGTTCTAAAACTTTTATCTTCAACTTCTTCAAAAATTGCACAAGGTGAAGTATTACAACTTCAGCATAATGGTGAGGTTGATATGTTAGAAGAAACTTATTTAAAGATTATAACAGCCAAGACAGCTGAACTTTTTTCAGCCGCAACTAAAGTTGGTGCGATTTTATCTAATAAAGAGATAAAAGAAAAAGAAGCACTTGAATTTTATGGAAAAAATTTAGGTTTAACATTTCAAATTGCTGATGATACTTTGGATTATAATTCTAATTTAAAAGTTTTTGGTAAAAATATTGGTAAAGACTTCTTTGAAGGTAAAATTACTTTACCCGTAATTTTATTGTTTCAGAAAACGACTTCTATTGAAAAAAATAAATTAAAAGATATTTTTAAACAAAACACTAGATCAGATGAAGATTTAAAATTCACTTTAACGCTTATTAAAAAATATAATATAATTAAAGAATGCTACAAAAAAGCTGAGCATTTCATTAACCTTGCCTCAAACTCTTTAACAGTATTCAAAGATAGTAATGAAAAAAAAATTTTAGAAAACCTTACATCTTTTAGTCTAGAAAGAAGCTTCTAAGGGCTCAATAAAGACTTGGTCCAACTTCCCAGATCATCTTTGATATATTTAAGTCTTTCATGAATTCTGCTATCTCCATCTAACCAAAACTCTATACTTGATGGAGTTAAATTCCACCCAGACCAATGATCAGGTCTTGGAACTTCATTTTTGTCACCATATTTTTTCTTATATTTTTCTATTGAATTTAAAAGTTCGTCTCTATTATTTAAAACAGAGCTCTGCTTCGAGGCCCATGCACCAATTCTACTTTCATAACCTCTGGTGTTGAAATACTCGTTTGCTACTTTATCAGAAACTTTTTTCACTGCTCCATTAATCCTCACTTGCCTTAACAGACTTTTCCAATGAAAGCACATTGCTGCCTTTGGGTTATTTTTTAAGTCATTTCCTTTTTGGCTATTCAAATTTGTATAAAAAACAAATCCATCTTTATTAAAGTCTTTCAATAAGACCATCCTAATTGATGGAGAGTTATTATGATCAGTGGTTCCTAAGGCTACCGCATTTGGATCGTTTAGTTCGGTCTTTATTGCTTCATTCATCCAGACTTCAAATAAGTCTATTGGGTCATTTTTATCTAAAAAGCAATTATTGAGGCCTAATGAGTTTTTTTGATTCATAATTTTAACAAAGTAATCTATATAATATAGATAATGTCATTTAATACTTTTGGAAAGCAATTTCGTTTCACTACATGGGGAGAATCTCATGGTCCTGCTATAGGATGTGTTGTTGATGGCTGTCCACCCAATATAAACTTAAAAGAACAAGATATTCAGATAGAGTTAGATAAAAGAAAACCTGGACAGTCAAAATTTACAACACAAAGAAAAGAAGACGATAAAGTACAAATTTTATCAGGCGTATTTGAGGGTAAAACAACCGGAACACCAATTTCTTTAATTATTTATAATCAAGACATGAGATCTAAAGATTATGGAAATATTAAAGATAAATTTAGACCAGGACATGCTGATTTTACATATTTTAAAAAATACGGAATAAGAGATTACCGTGGAGGTGGAAGATCTTCTGCAAGAGAAACAGCTTCGAGAGTTGCAGCAGGCGCAATTGCTAAAAAAGTTTTACAAAATAAATTAGGTAAAAAATTTAAAGTTGTAGGTGCTGTTACTCAATTAGGAATATTAGGATGCGACACAACTAAATGGAATGATCAAATAATTAGTAAAAATCCATTTTTTTGCCCTGATAAAAATATGTTAAAGCTCTGGGAAAAATATTTATTAGATGTAAGAAAATCAGGATCTTCTTGTGGTGCGGTGATAGAGGTAAGAGCTAGAGGAATTCCTGTTGGCTTAGGCGCTCCTATTTACTCTAAATTAGATATGGATATTGCCTCTGCAATGATGAGTATCAATGCAGTGAAAGGTGTTAATATTGGTTCAGGAATGAATTCTGCACAATTAAGTGGGGAACAAAACTCAGATGAAATTTCTCAACAAGGTAAAAAATTAAAATTCAATTCTAATAACGCAGGTGGAATTCTTGGGGGAATTTCTACAGGACAAGAAATTGTTATTTCTTTTGCTGTTAAACCAACCTCTTCTATTTTAACAACTAGAAAAACTATAGATAAGTTTGGAAAAAATACGACTATCTCCGTTAAAGGTAGGCATGACCCTTGTGTTGGTATTCGTGCGGTTCCTGTTGGCGAAGCAATGATAAATTGTGTTTTATTAGATCACTATCTAATGAACAAAGCTCAATGCAGTTAATATTTAAATTTAATTTTAATTTTTTACTACTTTAATCGTTTCTTTTGTAAATAAAATATCTAGTATTTTTTTGGAAATCTGGGATGCATTAAGACCAGCAACATCATACATATTTTTTGGGTTATCTTGTTCTATGAAAACATCAGGCAATGTCATAGATCTAAATTTTAGACCTTTATCAAATACACCTTTTTCGGATAATAAATTTTCAACGTGAGAACCAAAGCCTCCTATAGACCCTTCTTCTACAGTAATCATAACCTCATGTTCTCTAGCACACTTTAATATAAGTTCTTGATCAAGTGGCTTTACAAATCTTGCATCAACAATCGTTACATTAATTCCTTTATTTTTTAATTCTTCAGCTGCAATTTTACATTCCTCTAGTCTTGTTCCTATACTTAAAATACAAACTTGTTTTCCTTCCTGTATAATTCTTCCTTTTCCAATCTCTAATTTTTCTTCAAGTGCAGGTAGTTCCAATCCAATCCCAGTTCCCCTTGGATATCTAATAGCACTAGGTTTATCATTAATATCCATCGTAGTATTAATCATTCTAACTAAGTCCGCTTCATCGCTTGGAGCCATGACTATAAAATTAGGAAGAGTTGATAAGTATGTAATATCAAAAGAACCAGCATGAGTTGATCCATCCGCACCTACCAAACCCGCTCTATCAATTATAAACCTTACAGGTAAACTTTGAATGGCCACATCATGAACTACTTGATCATAGGCTCTTTGTAGAAAAGTTGAATAGATTGCAACATAAGGTTTGTAACCTTCCGTTGCCAATCCTGCAGCAAATGTAACTCCGTGTTGCTCTGCAATACCCACATCAAACATTCTTTTTGGAAACTCTTTAGCAAAAATGTCCATACCCGTTCCACCTGGCATTGCAGCTGTAACTCCTACAATTTTACTATCTCTTTGAGCGTGTTTAACTAAAGTATTTGCAAAGACTTTTGTATAGGCTGGCAGATTACTTCCATTTTTTATCTGCTCTCCAGTTACAACATTAAATTTTGATACACCATGATAATGATCCGTTGCTTTTTCAGCATATGAATAACCTTTGCCTTTTTGAGTCTTAACATGAATCATTATTGGCCCTTGATATTTCGAATCTCTTGCATTTTTTAAAATTGGTAGAAGGGTTGTCAAATCATGTCCATCAATTGGACCAACATAATAAAATCCTAAAGAATTAAAAAGAGTACCACCAGTTACCGCTGAACGTAAAAAGTCTTCAGCTTTTCCTGCTTTCGCACTAAATCTTTTTGAAAAAGCAGAAGTAATTAATTTAAATGTCTCTCTTAAACTAAAATAAATTTTTCCTGTTAAAAGTTTTGCTAAATAGGTTCTCATAGCTCCTACTGGTTTTGCGATAGACATGTCGTTATCATTTAAAATAACAATCATTTTTGTTTTTGAAGCGCCAGCATTATTCATGGCTTCATAGGCCATGCCCGCACTAATAGCTCCGTCTCCAATAACAGCAATTACATTATTTGATTTGTTAGATAATTTGTTTGCTTCAGCTATTCCCAATGCAGACGATATAGATGTTGAGCTGTGTGCAGCGCCAAAAGGGTCATACTCACTTTCAGATCGTTTAGTAAATCCAGATAGTCCATTACCTTGTCTCAAAGTTTTAATTTTAGACTTTCTTCCTGTTAGAATTTTGTGGGGATAAGCTTGATGACCAACATCCCAAATTAATTTATCATTGGGAGTGTCGAATATGTAATGGAGAGCAACAGTTAATTCTACAACTCCAAGTCCAGCACCTAGATGTCCTCCCGTTTCAGAAACAGCATCAATCATCTCCATTCTGACTTCATTAGATACCTCTTGTAGATTGCTTTCAGATAGCTTTCTTAAATCTGAAGGGAAATTAATATCTTTTAAAAATTTATATTCTTGTGTCATTTATTTCTTGTTAAAATGTAATCTAAAGTCTCATTTAGATCATTAGAGTTTGAACAATATTTATTTAAGTCGTTAACTATTTTAAACTTTATTTTATCACTATACTTAATAGCATTTTGATACCCCAGTAAACTGATTAAAGTAGCTTTGCCTTTTTTCTTATCCTTCCCTGTTATTTTTCCAGCAATTTTAGAAGAACCTTTAAAATCAATCAAGTCATCAGCTATTTGAAATAAAAGACCAATATTTGCACCAATGTTTTCAAGAAACTTTATATCTTTATTGTTTTTTCTTTTAATAATAGCTGGTGCCGCACAACAGAAACTAAATAACCTTCCAGTTTTTTTTATTTCCATGTCTATAATTTTATTTTTGGAGGTTCGTTTATTTTCAAAACTTAGATCTAAATATTGACCTCCTGCTATTCCTAAGTGACCAGAAGTTTCAGACAATTTTTGAACTAAATCTACTTTAGTTTTTTCATTAATCTTTAAACTTGAGCTAGTTAAAATTTCAAAAGCCATTGTTAAAAGTGAATTTCCAGCGAGTACCGCTGTGGACTCACCAAATTTAATATGGGTAGATGGCTTTCCTCTTCTTAATTTGTCATTGTCCATGCACGGTAAGTCATCATGAATGAGGGAATAAGCATGTATGCATTCTACAGCTGCGCCTACAACTATTAATGTTGTATATTCGATTTTAAAAATAGTCCCTATATCTAATATAATTTTTGATCTAATTTTTTTTCCTCCAGGAAATAATCCATATTTCATAGCCTCAATCAATTCAGTTTTTTTTTGATTTTTAATAAATTTTTTTAGAAATAAATTTGTATCTTTTGCTATTCTAACAAGTTTATTTTGCATTTTTCTTAGATGTTATATCGTTAATTTTTTTCTTTGTTTCTTCACTGATTTTTTTTGAATTCTTATGAAATTTTTTTTCAATCATATTATTTAATTTTAATAAATTTTGATAAGTATCTATAGAATTTTGTAGATTTTTTTCTGCTTCTAAAGATTCAATAATATTGTTGGCTTCTTTTGTTAACTCTTCAAGAGATAGTGAGCTATTATCAGGTGGTAAATTTTTATCTTTCATATAATAATAATTATTAATACATGAAATTTAATCAATCAAATATCAAAAAAGCTAAAAAATACCTTAATAAAAATTACTGTATAGGTGTGCCAACTGAAACTGTTTACGGCTTAGCTGCCAATGCATACTCTGATTTGGCTGTAAAAAAGATTTTTAATTTAAAAAAAAGACCCAAAAACAACCCTTTAATTGTTCATTATCTAGATATTGATTCTCTCAGAAATGACTGTTTTATAAATGATAATTTCATTAAACTTTATAAAAAATTTTCTCCTGGACCAATAACTTACATTCTAAAATTAAAGAAAAACTCTAAAGTTTCTAAAAATGTGACTAATAATGAAAAAAATTTAGCTATAAGATTCCCAAAGCATAGAGTCTTTAAAGAGTTGCTAAAACAATTAGATTACCCTTTGGCAGCACCTAGCGCTAACATCACCACAAAAATAAGTGCTGTTCAAGCTGCTGATGTTAAAGAGGAATTTGGTAATAAAATTAAATATATTTTAGATGGAGGCAAATGCTCAATTGGGATAGAATCTACTATAATTAATCTTATAGGCAAGCCCACTATATTAAGATTGGGTGGCTTAGATATTTCTAAAATTCAAAATACCCTAGGATTTAAATTAAATATAAATATAAACGCTAAAAAGAAAGTTACGCCTGGCCAATCTCTTTTGCACTATTCTCCAGGTATTCCCTTAAAAATGAATGTAATAAAACCAAAAAATGATGAAGCATTTATCTTAATTAAAAAAAGGAAAACTAAATTAAAAAACTATTTTTATTTAAGTACAAAAAATAACTTAAATGAAGCTGCAAAAAATCTATATTCTTGTTTGCGGAAAATCAAAAATAAAGGATACAAATCTATTGCTGTTGAAAAAATTTCTAATAGAGGGCTAGGAAAAACTATAAATGATAGATTGCAGAGGGCTTCTAGGTATTAAATGATTAACTTGATTATGGTGCGCCACATAGGAGTCGAACCTATAACCCCCAGATTCGAAATCTGGTGCTCTATCCAGTTGAGCTAGCAGCGCATATAGTATTAATATTACATTTTATGGAAAAAAACATTAATTTAATAGTTGAGTTAGATGAGAATAATCTTCGACTTGATGTATTTGTCAACAAAAGAGAGAAGTTGATTAGCAGAACTAGAATTAAAAATCTAATTCTAAAAGAAAAATTAAAGTTAAATAATATAGTTGTTAATAGTCCCTCAAAAAAAATCTGCACTGGTGATAAAATAGATCTTCAAATTCCTGAGCCAAAAGAAGCCTCTTTAAAACCTTATGATTTTAAATTAGAAATTGTCTATGAAGATGCGGACCTACTAGTAATTGATAAGCCAGCTGGAATAATCATGCATCCAGGTGCTGGTAATTACGACAAAACATTAGTTAATGCTTTAATGCATTATAATAAAGATTCATTATCTACAATTGGAGATGAATTAAGACCAGGAATTGTACACAGAATTGATAAAGATACGTCTGGATTAATTGTTATCGCAAAAAATAATGTAACCCATGAAAATTTATCTCATCAATTTAGTGAACATACTATCACAAGAGTTTATCAACTTTTGATATGGGGAAAACTTAGACCTTCCTCTGGAAAAATTGATACTTTCATAACTAGAAGCTCAAAAAATAGACAAATGATGGAGGTTAGCAGCTCCAAAGGTAAGAGAGCAATAACTAATTATAAAACTCTTGAAATTTTTGAAAATGATAAAACACCCACATTAAGTCTGGTTGAATGTAGATTGGAAACCGGAAGAACACATCAAATAAGAGTTCACATGACTCATATGGGCAACAGTATTATGGGTGATGGTAAATATAAAAAAAAATATAAAAAACTTAAAAATATCGACACTAATTTAGAAAACTTAATTTATAAATTGGATAGGCAGTTTCTACATGCCCAAAAATTAGGCTTCATTCATCCAAAAACTAGCGAAGAGATGATTTTTAACTCATTATTGCCACATGAACTTGCGAATATTCTAGTATTACTTAGAAATACTAGCAAATAAAGTTTTAAAATATTACTATAGTTATTTAAATGAATACAGTTTATTAACACAACAATGAATAGCAATCTACCAGCTCTTTCGAATGAAGGAGGACTTTCAGTCTACCTTGAGCAAATAAAAAAATTTCCTATGCTAGCTGCAGAGGAAGAATATATGTTAGCTAAAAATTGGCGTACAACAGGTAATGTTAAGGCTGCAGAAAAACTTGTAACTAGTCACCTTAGACTTGTTGCAAAAATTGCAATGGGTTATAGAGGTTATGGGCTCCCAATTAATGAAATGATTTCAGAGGGAAATGTTGGCTTGATGCAAGCTGTAAAAAAATTTGAACCAGAAAAAGGTTTTAGACTAGCAACATATGCTATGTGGTGGATTAGAGCTTCTATTCAAGAATACATATTAAGATCTTGGAGTTTGGTTAAAATAGGAACAACAACCGCACAGAAAAAATTATTTTTTAACTTAAAAAAGATTAAAAATCAAATTGCTCCTCAATCTGAAGGGGACTTAAGACCAGAGCACGTAAATGAAATAGCTAAAAAATTAGATGTTAGTGAGCATGAAGTTGTTTCAATGAACAGGAGGCTTTCTGGTAAAGAATTTTCTTTAAATGCTCAAGTTGGTGAAGACGGTGATGAATGGCAAGATTGGTTAGTAGATAAAGAATTAGACCATGATCTTAAGTTTGCACATCAAGAAGAAATGCAGCAAAGAAAAGATTTGTTAAAAGATTCAATTAAAATACTTAATGACAGAGAACGTGAAATTCTATATTCTAGAAGACTGAATGATGACCCCACTACATTAGAGGATTTAAGTAAAAAATATAACATCAGTAGAGAAAGAATTAGACAGATTGAAAACAAAGCATTCGAAAAACTTCAAAAGCATATGTTAATTTCAGCTAAATCTAAAAATTTACTTCCAGTAAACTAAAGTTCAAAAGGGTTTTCTAAAAGAATTGTATCTTCTCGCTCTGGACTTGTCGAAATACTTGAAACTTTAGTGCCAACAAATTCTTCAAGGGCATAAATATATTTCTTTGCATTTTCTGGTAAAGCTTCAATATTTTTGATACCTTGAGTAGAGCTTTTCCAACCAGGAAAAGTTTTATAAATAGGTTTTATCTTTAGTTGATCCTCAACTGCTGCTGGAAGGTAATCCATTTTTTTTCCATCCAATTCATACTCCACACACATCTTAATTTCATCTAACTCATCTAGAACATCAAGTTTGGTTAATGCTATTCCATCAATTCCTGAAATTTTAATTGTTTGTCTAACTAACACTCCATCAAACCATCCACATCTTCTTTTTCTGCTAGTAACAGTTCCAAATTCTTTTCCTCTAGAGCCAAGTAGTTCACCTATATCATCAGTTAATTCTGTTGGAAAAGGACCTTCCCCAACTCTAGTTGTATATGCTTTTGTTATACCAAGCACATAATGAATAGAGTTTGGCCCACAACCAGTTCCTGTGGCAGCGCTAGAAGCAACAGTATTGGATGATGTCACAAATGGATATGTACCATGATCAACATCTAATAAAATTCCTTGAGCACCTTCAAATAGTATTCTTTTCTTTTGTTTTTTGAACTCATCTATTCTAAGCCATACTGGTTGAGAAAATTTTAGTATCTCTGGGGCAATTTTTAACAGTTCTTTTTTTAATTTATCTTTTTCAAAAATTTTTTTACCTAATCCTTTTCTAATTGCATTATGATGAAGAAGTACAGTTTCTAATCTATGGTCAAGATTGGTTTCTGATCTTAAATCCATAACACGGATAGATCTTCTTCCAACTTTATCCTCATAAGCAGGCCCGATTCCACGTCTTGTAGTGCCAATCTTTCCTTTACCTGCAGCGTCCTCTCTTATTTCATCCATCTCTCTGTGAAAAGGCAAAATAAGATTTGCTGACTCTGAGATAATAAAATTATCTATATTCACCTCAACTCCCTTAGACTTAATTTCTTCAATTTCTTCTAATAGAGCCCAAGGATCAACTACAACTCCATTGCCGATAATAGATATTTTATTTTTTCTAACAATCCCAGAAGGAAGTAATCTCAGTTTATAAGTAACTCCATCAATTACCAATGTGTGTCCAGCATTGTGGCCACCTTGAAAACGGATAACGACATCTGCTTGATCTGATAACCAGTCAACAATTTTTCCTTTTCCCTCATCACCCCATTGCGAACCTACAACTACTACATTTTTCATTATCTAAATTTTTTATCTATTATTATCGAACTTAAATGATTTATAGGACCATGGCCTTTACCATAATTAAGGTTAGATCTTATGGATTTATTTACATACTTAGTTGCTAGCTCACAAGATTTCTTTAAGGTTTTTCCACATGCAAAAAATGTTGTGATAGCAGAAGACAGCGTACAACCAGTTCCATGTGTATTGCTGGTTGTAATTCTTCTATTTTTTATAAGCATAATTTCCTGTGTATTGACAAAGATATCTTGGACCACTTTAAAGTCGAGATGACCACCTTTTATGAAAACATTTTTTGCACCTAAACGAATTAATATACTGGCTGCATAAATCATATCTTCTTTAGTTTTTATTTTAGTGTCAGTTAATATTTCGGCTTCTGGAATATTAGGAGTTATCAAACTAACTTTTTTTATTAATACATTTCGTAATAACCTGATTGCGTTATCATCTATTAGTTTAGCTCCACCTTTAGCAATCATAACAGGATCTAGGATTATTTTTTTAACCTTAATAAGATTTAGTGAGTGGATTACTGATTTTATTACCTCTGAAGAGTGTAACATACCTATTTTAATAGCATCAGGTTTAATATCTTTAGCGGTGAATTCTATTTGGTTGGAAATTTCTTTAGGGTTAATTGGCACTATTGACTTAACACCTGTTGTATTTTGGATTGTAACAGCTGTTATTGCGGTCATGGCATATGAGCCTAGAGCAGTAACAGTTTTAATATCAGCTTGAATACCAGCTCCACCAGATGAGTCTGATCCTGCAATAATTAATATTTTAGACTTTGGTTTCAATTTATTTAATTTTTCTTGATATTATATTTAAGCACTTTTGAAGTAACTTTTTATTTTGGCTCTCTCCCATTACTCTAATTTTTGACTCTGTTCCAGACTGTCTAACTAATACTCTTCCTTGACCATTCATTAATTTTTCTGCTTCTTTAATAGCATTTTTAATATCTGCATTATTAATTATACTTTTGTCCTTTACTTCAATATTTTCTAAAATTTGAGGAGTCTTTTTGAAAGTGTTAAAAAAATTACTGGCTTTATTTCCTTTTCTTAAAGAAAACAAAACCTCTAGTGCAACTAATAAGCCATCACCTGTGGTTGCAAATTTACCTAAAATAATATGTCCGGACTGCTCACCACCTAAATTAAATTTATTTTTTTGCATTTTTTCTTTTACATATCGATCACCTACATTAGCTCTGATAAATTTAATTTTTTTTAATCTTAAAAATTTTTCTAATCCATAATTAGACATTAAAGTTCCAATAACACCACCTCTTAACATTTTTTTTCTTTTCCATCTAATTGCTAATGCAGCAATTATCTGATCACCATCAATTATATTTCCTTTTTCATCGCACATGATAATTCTATCAGCATCACCATCAAGAGAAATTCCTATGTGTGCTTTATATTTTTTAACTGCAAACTTAATTTTTTTTGGAAACGTAGAGCCACAATTTTTATTAATATTTAAACCGTCTGGTTTTATTCCAATCGCAATTACTTTTGCACCTAGAGATTTAAGTAATTCAGGTCCAGCCTTGTATCCAGCACCATTAGCACAATCAATAACTATTCTTAATCCCCTAAGGTTAAAATCCTTCGGAAAATTTTTTTTCAAAATTTTGATATAATCTTTATTTCCACTTTCTAATCTTTTTACTCTACCCAATTCTTTCGGATGTGACAGATTATTTTCAATTTTTTTATCGATTAGATTTTCTATTTTTTTTTCTATTTTATCAGATAATTTTAATCCATCAGGGCCAAATAATTTTAATCCGTTATCGTAATACGGATTATGTGATGCTGTAATCATAATACCCATATTAGCCTTCATGACTTTTGTAAGCATTGCTAAACCATTTGTTGGTAGTGGTCCCAATGTATAAACGTGCATGCCCGCGGACGTGAGTCCAGAAACTAAGGCAGGTTCCAGGTTGTAACCAGACAATCTTGTATCTTTTGCAATGATTGCTATTTGTTTCTTTTTTTTTTGTGTTTTAAAGTAAGTTCCTGAAGCTAAGCCAAATTTAAAAAACATACTTCCGTTAATATTTTTACTATTTACCGTACCTCTTATTCCATCTGTCCCAAAATATTTTTTTGTCATTATGTTTTAATCAATTGTTTGAATACTTTTATACTTTGCATTAATTCATTCACATCATGAATTCTTAATATTTGAACTCCCTGCATCATCGAATATAGAGATGAAGCTATTGTTCCTCCAACTCTTTCCTTGCTGTCATTTTCTCCAGATAAATCTTTAATAAATTTTTTTCTAGATAGCCCAAGTAATATAGGAAAACCAAGTGTATGAAAAATAGAAATGCTTCTAATTAAATTCATATTATGTTTCAAATTTTTTCCAAAACCTATACCTGGATCAAGTATAATATTATTATGTTTGATCCCTTCAGATCGTAAAAGTTTTATCTTTTTTTCAAAAAAATCAAAGATATCTAATAATTCATTTTTATAACTAGGTTTATTTTGCATTTCTTCTGGATTTCCCTGAGAATGATGAATTACAAATGGAGTTTTATTTTTCCTCAGCACATCTATTGTTTCCGAATCGAAGCTTAACCCTGAAACGTCATTTATAAGCTTAACCCCCATTTTAATTCCCTTAATCATAATTTTTGATTTTCTTGTATCTAATGATAACGGAATTTTCTTACTAATTTTAATTACTACTTTTTCTATTCTTCTTAATTCTTCCTTTACACTTATAGATTTAGATCCTGGTCTTGTAGATTCTCCTCCGACATCTACTATATCTGCTCCAAATTTAAATAATAATTTGGCTTGATTTAATCCTGTATTTTTTTTATCAAATTTGCCACCATCAGAAAAACTATCTGGCGTTAAATTCAATATACCCATTATATTTGGTATTTTTTTAAAATTTAAATTTGAAAAATTTTTATTTTTCTTAATAATAACTTTAATATCATTAGTGATCTTGTTTTTTAAAAATTTGGGTAATCCTTTTATATTTTTTATATTAATTATTTTCTTTGAATCTCTTGTAATTATCTCTATTTGATCAAATGAAATTTCTTTATTTCCATTTAATGGAAAATTTTTTTTTTGATTAACTAATTTTATTGAAGATTTACCGTAATGAAAATTACACACCCTTGTGTAATATTTTTTCATTTATTTTTAGTGAACTATTTTTGGCTTAAGGCCCATTGAGCCCAAAGCTGACCCTTTATCATCATCTTCAACTTTTAAATCTTCTTTATTTGATGGATATATATTTTTATTTATCAAATTTTCTATCTCTTCGCCTGATAAAGTTTCATATGTCAAAAGAGCTTTTGCTAATTTGTGTAAATCATCTATTTTTTCTGTTAAGACTTTTCTTGCTCTTTCGTACCCTCTGTCAACAATTTTTCTAATTTCAGAGTCAACTTTTTTAGCAGTTTCTTCAGACATATTTTGGGTTCTGGCAACCGATCTTCCTAAGAATACTTCTTCTTCGTTTGCTCCATAAGCAACTGGTCCTAATTCTTTGCTAAGACCTGCTCTCATCACCATGGCTCTTGCTCTTTGAGTTGCTTGCTCAATGTCACTTGATGCGCCAGTTGTAACTTTATCCTCACCAAAAATAATTTCTTCTGCCACTCTTCCTCCCATTGCTATAGCTAATTGGGCGTGAAGTTGTTCCCTTGTTTGGGATAACTCATCTCTTTCTGGTAATTGCATCACCATTCCTAAAGCTCGTCCTCTTGGAATAATTGTTGCTTTATGAATTGGGTGAGCCGCATCTTCATTAATGGTTACTATTGCATGTCCTGCCTCATGGTAAGCCGTCAGAGTTTTTTCTTCCTCAGTCATAACCATAGATCTTCTTTCAGCCCCCATCATGACTTTATCTCTAGATTCTTCAAAATCTACTAAGGTAACTATTCTTTTGTTTTTTCTAGCCGCAAGTAATGCTGCTTCATTGACTATATTTGCTAAATCCGCCCCTGAAAAACCTGGCGTTCCTCTTGCCACAGTTCTTAAATTTACATCCGGTGCCATTTTTATTTTTTTAACATGCACCTTAAGTATTTTTTCTCTTCCAATAATATCTGGAAGTCCAACAACAACTTGCCTATCAAATCTGCCCGGTCTCAATAAAGCCGGATCTAATACATCGGGTCTGTTTGTGGCTGCAATAATTATTACTCCTTCATTGGTTTCAAAACCATCCATTTCAACTAACAATTGGTTTAAAGTTTGTTCCCTCTCATCATTTCCTCCACCTAAGCCAGCGCCTCTGCTTCTTCCAACCGCATCTATTTCGTCAATAAAAATAATGCAGGGTGAGTTTTTTTTACCTTGTTCAAACATATCTCTAACTCTTGAGGCCCCAACACCAACAAACATTTCAACAAAATCTGAACCTGATATAGTAAAGAATGGAACACCAGCCTCACCTGCAATAGCCCTTGCAAGTAAAGTTTTACCTGTTCCAGGTTGACCAACTAATAAACATCCTCTTGGTATTTTTCCACCAAGTCTACTAAACTTTTTTGGATCTTTTAGAAATTGAACAACTTCCTCAACTTCTTCTTTTGCTTCCTCAACACCAGCAACATCATCAAATGTTACTTTACCTTTTAATTGATTCATCTGCTTAGCTTTAGATTTACCAAAGCCCATTGCTCCACCTTTTCCACCTTGCATTTGTCTCATAAAAAAAATCCAAACAGCAATTAGTAACAACATCGGAAACCACGATAATAAAACTCCAAAGAGTGATGGCATTTTGTCCTCGAGAGGAGCAGCTGAAATGCTCACACCTTTACTGGATAATTTTTCAATTAAGTTTGGGTAGTTTGGTGAGTACGTTGAAAAAGAATTTCCATTAGCAAGGACGCCTCGTATCTTGTTGCCTTGTATATCTACTTTTACAACCCCTCCATTATCAACTTCTGTTAGGAATTCTGAAAATATGATCGAATTATTTTTACTCACGTTAGCCTGAGGATTTTTAAACATATTATAAAGACCTATTGTTAAAAAAACAATTGCAGCCCACATTGCTAAATTCTTCATATTCATGGTTATAAGATAATAATAATAATTAATTAAACAAGTGTCAAATTGTACAAAATTTAGACTTTACGTGAATTTTCTCTAGATATTAATATAGTTTCGTTAACTCTATCAATAAAACAGCCTCCTAGAGTTACTTTAGTAAATGATTTCTCACTAATACCTTTAATCAATTCATTGATACTTTTGCCCCTAACTGGATAATATTTTTTTCCTAGTTTTTGAATTATTGAAGTTAAAGATCTAAAAATTATCTCATGTGATTGGTCAAAAAAATTATAATTTAAAATATAAACATTATTTTTTTTTGAAAAAATTAAATTATTGTCTAAATTTTTATTTACATAAAATTTAATTGATTTGTCTGAGTTTTTTAAATTTTTGATAGTTAATTTAAGTTTATTTTTATCTAAACCCTCTTTTTCAAGTGATTGCATTAAATTTCTAATTCTTGTTCTTTTATATTTTTCATTTATGTTTGATGGGTCTTTAACAAAAAAATTGAATACCTTTTTGGAGATATCAAGTAGATCATTCTTCTCTAAATCTAATAGTGGTCTTAAAATATTTAAATTATTATCCTTATAATTTGTATTTTTGTCAAATGAGATCAAGCCTTTTAATCCGCTGCCTCTAACCAATCTAATAAAAAAGTTTTCAAATAAGTCGTTTAAATGATGACCTAATAATAATTGTTTAATGTCATTTTTTTTACATGCATCCGCTAATAAAGCATACCTTTTATCTCTAGCTACTGCCTGAATATTTTTAGATGGTTTTTTCCCATTCCATTCTAAAATTTCACAGTTAACATCAATTTTATTCAAAATATTTTTTACCATTTTAGCCTCTAATGAAGATTCTTTTCGAAGCTTATGATCAACAATAAAATATTTAACCTTTAGTTTGTTCTTTAGCGAATAACATTTTGTTAAATATGCTAATGCTAAGCTATCTGGACCACCTGAAACTGCTACGGCTAAGTTTTCTTTTACCTTTAGAGAAACAGAAAATTCTTTAAAAATTTTAGATATTTTTTTTGTATTTAAATGGCTAAGAATTTTTTTATGAGTTTTGTTTTGAGCACTCAAATTTTTTAGATTCATACTTTGCTTTTTGCAGTACGGATTGATTTGCTTTAGGGTATTGTTTTTTAACACCGTCTATCATTTTACAACCCTGTTTTTTTTCTCCTATTTGAACCATTGATACACCAAGTTTTAATAAATTTATAGGAGCCTTCTCACCTTTTGGGTATTTTTGATAACCTTCTAGATAAGCAGTGGCCGCATCAGTATATAGCTGCCGTATTCTAAATGTTTCTGCATACCAATATTGAGCGTTACCAGCTAAATTATGCTCTGGGTTAATTTTTACAAACTCCCTAAATGCTCTCCCTGCCATATTGTAATCACCAACTTTTAAAAAACTTGTTGCAAACTCATATTGTTTTTCTGGCACTTCATTAGGAAGTATACTTTCCTCTGCTTCAAAAGTTTCTGTTATAATTGATGATGCAGTTTCTATTGATTGTATTTTTTGAGATGTTTCATTACTTTCTGTATCCTTATATGAAACTGAGCCCAAATCTTGTGGTTGCGATGATCCCGGTAAAACTTTCTTTTGCTTTTTTTTTAACTTAGATATTTTTTTTTGATTAGTCTCTCCATTTGATAATATATTTTCAATATCTTGAAACCTTATTTGATTATCAGCTTGTACCTTGGAGAGCCTACTAGATAGTTTATCTAGTTTAAAATTTATTTCTTCAAATTTATTTGTAAGTTCTTGAAATTGATTTTCAATTTCTGATAATTTTAATAAATGCCTTGTCAATACATCCTCTGAATTTTTATCAAACCCTTTTTGGTTATTTAAATTGTCTGTATTAATTGTCCCAGAGTAAACTGCTTTTTCTAATGTTTTTAAATCTTTTTGAATTAATTCTAAAATTTTATTTAAATTATGATTGTCAGCATAGGTAATATTGGTAAAGAATAAAAAGATAAGTGCTATATTTAGCTGAATAGTCTTTTTATAATTAAACATAATATATTGAGTAGTAATTATAATGATGGCAAAAAAAAGACCCTATACACACAAGTGATAGGGTCTTTTATAAAATAATTTTTCTAATTAGCTTTGACTGAAACTGATCTTCTGTTTTTTGACCAGGCTAAAGGGTTAGACCCTGAATCTACAGGTCTTTCTTTACCATAACTTAATACTGAAATTCTGTCTGAAGAAATTCCATAAGTCATTAAATAATCTTTCGCTGAATTAGCTCTTCTTTCACCTAATGCTAAGTTATACTCCCTAGTACCTCTTTCATCAGCATGACCTTCTAGTACAATGTTTAATTTCGAATTTTTTCTCAACCAAGCTGCTTGTTTTCTTAAAGTTTCTCTTGAAGCAGTTGTAAGTACTGTTTCATTTGTTGCAAAGAAAACTCTGTCTGGAACTCCAGATGCTAAATATTCAACTGAATCACTTCCAGTGTAAACGTCACCTTGAAGCTGTCCTGTTGTTTTGTTTTGTGTTGCACAAGCGTTTAATACTAAGCTTGCTACCAATATTAAAAATATATTTTTTAAATTTTTACTTAAGTTCATTATTTGCTCCTTCATCCTTAATTGAATTACTTACTTTTTCACAACTAAGTAGATGTTTCAAGCTAAAAGATCAAGTGAAATTGATATTAATTACTTAGTAATGACGACCATGATGGGTCAGAAGCATCGGTTTCGGTTTCAACCATCTTTTCATTATATCCTGTCAGATCAATAGACCATAATTTAGCTGAAAAGCCCTCTCCTTTCGAATTAGTCTTGGTTTCTCTGTAAAAAATTAACACTCTGCCATTTGGGGACCATGATGGAGCTTCTTGATAGAAGTTTTCAGTTAATAGTCTTTCACCAGTTCCGTCTGTTCTCATTACACCTATGTAAAACTTACCTTTATGCAGCTTTGTAAATGCAATTAAATCACCCCTAGGTGACCACACAGGTGTTCCATATAAACCATTTCCAAATGAAATTCTTTTTACATTTTTGCCATTACTATTCATTACATAGATTTGTTGATAGCCACTTCTATCAGAATTAAAAGTAATATACTTAGCGTCTGGAGAATATGAAGGAGATGTATCAATTGAAGGATGATTGGTAATTCTTTCAACAATCCTATTTTCAAGATCCATCGTATAAATATCAGAGTTACCATCTTGAGCAAAACTCATTATAATTTTTTTACCATCTGGAGAAAACCTTGGTGCAAATGTCATACCAGGAAAATCTCCTACCACTTCTTGCAATCCAGTTTCAATATCCAACAAATACACACGAGGTAAATTTCTAAAATATGAAAGATATGTAACCATTTGATTGGTTGGACTAAACCTTGGGGTTAAAACTAATTCATTTCCAAGTGTTAAAAATTTACTATTGAATCCATCCTGGTCCATAATTGCTAATTTTTTTATTCTGTTGGTTTTTGGACCATTCTCCGAAACATAAATTATTCTTGTATCAAAATAACCCTTTTCACCTGTCAAACGTTCGTAAACTTTATCTGTTATTATGTGGCCCACTCTTCTCCAGTTACTTGGAACTGTTGTAAATGCCAATGCCATCATTTCTTTTCCAGCCAAAACATCCCAAAGTCTAAATTCAACTCTCAATTTTTCATCTACAAATGTAACTTTGCCTGTTATTAAAGCTTGAGCTTTTATTAAATTCCAATCTTCAAACCTGGGTTTTAAATTTGCAATATCAGCTTTTTGAAGGAATGCATTTTTATCAAGTGGATTGAATAAACCAGATTGTCTTAGATTATTTTCCACAACAGCAGAAATTGCTGATCCAAGATCTTCTTTTTTTAAAATCTTTTTAAAATTATTTTTTGATTCATTGTCTATAGACAGGGGAGAAACGGCAACAGGTAGAGGACTTAGATTTCCTCTCGTAATATCAACCTCTATTAAAGCAAAAGCTTTTAGAGGCAATAAAATTAACAATATAAATAAATACCTAAATAACATTTTATCCTTCTAACATTTCTCTTGCATCAAAGTTTAATTGCAACTCTTTCCACTTCTCGTAACCCGAGCTAGGAACTCTAAGAGGTTGACAAAGTTTTACTGCTCTTAATGCACTTTCAGCTAAAACTTTGTAAAATCCTTGTCCAGGCCTATTCATTCTAGCGTGGTCAAGAATCTCTGACTTCATAATAGAGCCATCTGGTTTTAATTGTAACTTAATTCTAACTAGCAAATTTTCATTGTAAGGTAATCCTAAAGGAATGCTCCAACATCCAAAAATTTGTGCTTTCAAAGCATCTTCTTCACTCAAAGAAAGTCCACCAAAATCTATACTTTTATCTTGATCTTGCGTTATTTTATCTAATTTTTTATCAGTTTTGGCACTTTCTACTTTAGACTTATCAATCAATGCTGCAATACTACTTGTGTCAAATAATTCTTTTTTTTCGAACTCTGAAACCTGTTTAATTTCAGTTTCTACTTTTTCTGGATTTTGTTTTTTTTCTTTAATCTTTTTTATTTTTTCTATTTTTTCATCTGGTAGTGGGATTGCATCTTCTTTTTCTTTCTTAACCATTTTTGGTGGTGCCTGTTCTGAAACTAGTTTTTTTTCTTTTTCTTTAATTTTTTCAATTATCTTTTTTGCTTTAGGTGCAAAGGGAATGTTGGTTTTGTCAGAGATTTGGATAAGTTCAACAGAGACAATTGGTGGTAGATCAATTGGTTTTTTTGCAAGAAAAGGTAGACTCATAGCTGTAATTATAACAAGCAATGTATGAAGCACAAAAGAAATAGTAATATTTCTATTCACTTTTATTACCGCTCTTTATATGGTTCGGAAATTAGCGCTACTTTAGTGAAACCAGAACCAGATAACATTCCCATTATTTCTAAAACTCTACCATAATTTATCGATTTATCTCCTCGAACATAAATTCTAGTATCAGTTCTATTTTTAGATACAGCTAAAATTTTTGCAATTATTTTGTCATATTCTACTTTTGATTCCTGAATAAATATTTCTCCTTTAGAGTTAATCGACAAAGTTAATGGTTCTAGCTCTTCAGGCAATGAATCTGCCGAACTTTCTGGTAAATCAACTTGAACACCTACTGTTAATAAAGGCGCTGTAACCATAAAAATAATTAATAATACCAACATTACATCTACAAATGGAGTAACATTTATTTCACTCATAGGTTCTTTTGATGAACGATTGAGTTTAAAAGCCATTTTAAATTATTGATAAAAATCTTTTAGAAAAATTTTCTAATTTTTGGGTATATTTTTTTGAGTCGTTATTGAACTTATTATAAGCAACAACCGCAGGGATTGCAGCTAATAATCCTAGAGCAGTAGCAAATAAGGCTTCGGCAATACCTGGTGCTACAATTGCTAAACTTGTGTTTCTTGAAATTGCAATTGACTGAAATGAATTCATAATGCCCCAAACAGTTCCAAACAATCCAATAAAGGGAGCCGTTGATCCAACTGTTGCCAAAAATGTAAATCCTTTATCAATTTTTGAAATTTGTTTTTCAATATTAACTTCAAGCATGCTACTCAATCTCTCATTGAGACTAGATTTATTTTTTGCCTTTAATAAGGTTTGCATTGAATCTTTAAATAATAATGCCATCGGGTTTTCTAAATTTACTGGTAAACTATTGTAGAAATTTTCTGCTGATTTTGACTTCCAAAACTTTTCCTCAAACTCGTCTGACTCTAGGTTTATTTTTTTAAATAATTTAAATTTTTCAATAATGATTGCCCATGAATATATAGAGCAGCCAATTAACATAAGTATTACAGATTTTACAATGAAGTCAGCTCGAATAAATAAGCTCCATAATGAAAAATCAGTATTCGATGCAAGTCCTACTGCTTGAGATGTTATATCAGCTTCCATTATTATGATTTCACACTTAAATGTGTCATGAATTTGACCTTAATAGACTTAATTTACTCTTCTAATTTATAGGTTTCGTAATAAAAGCTGGCAATCAAGATTGCATCAGCTTTATTTGAGTCTTTTTTTCTTAATAATTGTGACGAAAAATAAGGAAATACTTCTATCGCTTTAGTTCTGCTAGCATCTTTTTCAGAATTTATAAGATTAAAATATTTTTTCCATTTTGCAGGCCTTACAAAATACATGGGCAATTGCATCGCAGAGCATATACCTTTTAAAATCCCAAAAGATTGACCAAAATTAAACATGCTAGTTACTCCTTGGCCTGGCATCGCTGAAACTTGCTCTATTACAACTTTAACTTCTTCTTTTTTTAAACTCTTAATACGTAAAGAAATTTCATAATAAATTTGTGCACCATTAACCTGTTTTTTATTTTTTTTTCCTTCTGCCATGTTTGGCATTTCCACTACATCTATTATTTTTCCATCTTCAAAAAAACAAATAGAACCTGTTATGCCTGGGTCAATTCCAATTATAAGCATTAATTACTTCCAAAATTTATATTTGAATAAACATTTTGAACATCGTCATCATCTTCAAGGGTTTCTAAAAACTCAACTGCTGCTTCGACTCTATCTTTTGCAACATCAACACTATTTAAAGGCACCCACTCAATTTCAGTTGAAATAAAATTTGCAATTATTTTCTCTAATTTTTTTTTTACATTATAAATTTCATTCATTGCACATTGAATCTCATGATAGTCATCATGTGAGATGCACTCGTCTGCTCCCGATTCAATTGCAAGTTCTAATATTTGTTCGTCAGATATTTCTTTTTTATCAATCTTAATTATGCCTAGTTGATTAAAATTATGTGATGCCGAACCTTGCGTCCCTAAATTTCCACCACTTTTTACAAATATAGTCCTTACATTAGAGGCAGTTCTATTTTTATTATCTGTTAATGCCTCTACAATTACTGCTATTTTGTCTGGACCAAATCCTTCATATCTTAAATTCTCATAATTAGTCTCGTTATTAACTGATGACTTGGCAATAGCTCTTTCAATATTATCTTTTGGCATGTTAGCTGACTTCGCAGCTTGAATTGCAGATCTTAACCTTGGATTCATGTCAGGATCCTTATCACCTAACTTTGCTGCTACACTAATCTCTTTTGATAATTTAGAAAATATTTTAGACCTTTGCTTGTCAGCCTTTCCTTTGGAATGTTTTATACTTGCCCATTTTGAGTGACCCGACATAATAATTAATAAGAATTTTTTAATCCTTCTCCATATATAAAGTTTTCTATGTTTTTTGCTAATCCTGTTTCTATATCACATTCAATAATCACACCACACAAAGTAGCTTCACCCGTTGCTGGAAAGTGTTTGGTAGATTTCTTTTTTAAAAACCTATTAATTGAATTCTCTTTATTCATTCCAATTACAGAATTGTAGTCTCCACACATTCCCGCGTCAGTTTGATAGGCAGTTCCTCCTGCCAATACTCTCGCATCATTAGTCGGGATATGTGTGTGCGTCCCAACAACCAATGTAGCCCTGCCATCAAAAAAATGTCCCATAGCTGTCTTTTCACTTGTTGTTTCCGCATGAAAATCAACTATCAAAAAATCATAATCTTCTCTTAGCTTATATTTCTTCATAAATTTTTCAGCAGTTTCAAATACATCCTCACATTTTTTCATAAAAACATTTCCCATTAAATTCAATACACCTACTTTCATACCATTTTTAGCTACAAATATTCCAAATCCTTTTCCAGGAGAAGGTTCAAATAAATTCTTAGGTCTTAAAAGTCTATTTTCTTTTTCAATGTGAGACATTGTTTCTTTTTGATCCCAAACGTGATTTCCTGTTGTGATTACATCAGTTCCACAATTAAAAAGATCCTTACAAATCGCTTCTGTGAGTCCCACACCCGAGTCAGCTGCATTTTCACCGTTAACAACTACAAAATCAATCTTTTTATCTTTTATCTTTAAAAGTAAATTTTTTAAAACTATTGAACGACCAGAAACACCAACCACATCACCTAAAAAAAGTATTCTCATTCTACAATATATTTATTTGTTACAATATAATCTAATTTTTGATCGTGTGCATTAATAGGCACTTTATCTATTTTCTGAGCTGAAAAAGCTAAACCTATTTTTATAATATCTTTTTTTTTTGAAATTTTAGTAATTAATCGATCATAATATCCACCACCATATCCAAGCCTATTCAAATTTTTATCGAATGCAACTAAAGGAATTAGTAAAATGTCCGGGTAAATTATACTTTTAGCTTCTGGTTCAGGTATTCCATATTTATTTATTTTTAATGGGTCAGAAAATGACCATCTATAAAAATCCATTTGAAAATTTTTTTTAATTACTGGTAAAGAAATATTAAAATTTTTTTTTTCAAGTATTTTTAATAGACCCAAATCATCAACTTCAAAATTCACAGGATAATAACCACCTATAACACCTTTAGTAATATTTTTTTTTTCAAAAATTTTTTTTATTTTATCAAAGTTAATTTGAATATTTTCTTTATTGATTTTTTTTCTGATTTTAAGAATCTTTTTTCTTAATTTAGATTTTGACACAAATCTATTGAACTGGATTTTCTAAATTTGCTTTTTGGACAAAGCTTTCAATCTCAAGTGTCGTTTCTTCAATTATTTTATCATAATCATCTTTATTCTTCTCTATTTCTTTTTTAAATTCTTCATGATCTTGGGATAGCCGTTTCATCTCTTCTTCTTTCTTGTCCTTATAATCATAAACTAAAGATCTTAATTCTCTAAATTTATCTGATAAATTTTTTAATTCAGCTTTTTTTTGATCCACTTTTTTATTTGTTTCAAAATATTCATCCATTATCTGAACTGAGGTAATCAATAAAAGTTTACTCTCTCCTATATTTCCTAAATCATTTTTTAAATCACTGAACTTTTGATTAATATGAGTTAATAACTCTTCTAAATGCTCTTCTTGTCCATCATCACAAGATAAAAGAAAATTTTTTCCATTAAATTTAATATTTACATTTGCCATTTGTCTATTTCATCCAATAAAGTATCCGTTTCTTGATTTAATTCATCTATTTTTTCTGAAAATTCTGTCTCTTTTTTTTTTTCATCTAGTTTTTGTTGATTAATATCCTCTAATTTTTGATTAAGAGCTTTATGTTCACTTATTAAATTTTGATACTTTTCCTCTATTTGTTTTTTTTCAATTTCTAATTGATTTTTTTGTGCACTTAAACTTTCTAAGTTGCTTTTTAAGGTGGGATTTTGTAAATTTAATCCTTTCAAGCTATTAAGCGCAAAACTAAGTTTTTTTTCTTTTTCACTGTCCGTTTTCATATATATATATTTATATTATTAAATTGAGTCTTCTAAGTCTAGATAGGATATTTTTGAACAAACTACATAAAGATTTATCAAACGCAATAAGGTTTTTATCAATAGATGCTGTCCAAAAAGCAAATTCAGGGCACCCTGGCATGCCTATGGGAATGGCTGACGTAGCAACAGTTTTATTTAGAAGCTTTCTTAAATTTAATCCAAAAAACCCAAATTGGTTTAATCGAGATAGATTTGTTTTATCTGCAGGACATGGCTCCATGCTTCTTTACTCTTTACTGCATTTAACTGGGTATAAAAGTATCTCTTTAAAAGATATTAAAAATTTTAGACAATTAAAGTCCATTTGTGCTGGACATCCGGAGTACCATCCTGGTACGGGAATTGAAACAACTACTGGTCCACTTGGGCAAGGAATTGCTAACTCAGTTGGATTTGCTATTGCTGAAGAAATTTTAAAAGAAAAACTAGGTAAGGAAATAATAAACCACAAAACTTATGTTTTGGCTGGGGATGGATGTTTAATGGAAGGCATCAGTCACGAAGCAATGAGTTTAGCTGGTCATTTAAAGTTAAAAAACTTAGTAATGCTTTTTGATAACAATTCAATATCTATAGACGGACCAACTAGTTTGTCAGTTTCAGATAATTTCAAAAAAAGATTTGAGAGTTATGGTTGGAATTACATTCTAATTAACGGCCATAATGAAAAAGAAATTTTCAGAGCATTAAAGAAGGTTCAAAATGCAAAGCGACCAACTGTTATTTCATGTAAAACAAAAATTGGTTATGGTTCACCCAATAAATCAGGTAAAGCCACTGCACACGGAAGTCCCATTGGTACAGATGAAATCAAACTAGTTCGAAAAGTTCTAGACTGGAAACATAAACCTTTTGTAATTCCTAAAAATATTTTAAATGAATGGAAAAAAATTGGTAACAAGGGCATAAAACTTCAATCTAACTGGAATAAGGTTTATAAAAGAAAGAAAAAGACCATAGATACACTATTAAAAAATAATTTTTCCAAAGCTTTAAAATCTGAAAAACAAAACTCTATTAAAGACAATAAAAGTTTAGCTTCACGAAAGTCTTCTGAATTAACTCTGCAAGCACTTACTAAAGAAAATAATACTTTGATTGGTGGTTCGGCTGATTTAGCTGGATCTAACAATACTAAAACAAAGTATCACAATATTATTAAGCCCGCTGATTTTAATGGTGATTATATTCACTACGGAGTTCGAGAACACGCAATGTCTGGCATAATGAATGGTCTTGCTCTTCATGGTAAATTTATTCCGTATGGCGGTACTTTCTTAATATTTTCAGACTACTGCAAGCCCTCAATTCGTTTGTCAGCTTTAATGAAACAGCGTGTTATTTATGTAATGACACATGATTCAATTGGTTTGGGTGAAGATGGACCAACACACCAACCAATAGAGCAACTATCCGGCTTAAGATCTATTCCTAACTTAAATGTTTTTAGACCTGCAGATAGAATGGAAACTATTGAATGTTGGGAATTAGCATTAAAAAATTCAACGACGCCAAGTATATTGTCTTTAACTAGACAAAACCTTGAACCCATCAGAAGAGAATATTCAGATACAAATAAGTGTTCTTTTGGAGCTTATGAGGTTTTAAGAACTAATAAAAAGATAAACTTAACAATATTTTCAAGTGGATCTGAGGTTAATTTAGCAATTGAGACTAGCCTTAAATTAGCCAAAGATAAGATATATTCTAAAGTTGTATCAGTACCTTGCCAAGATATTTTTGACCTTCAGACAAAGTCATATAAGAAAAAAATTCTTGATGAGGCAAAATTTAAGATATCAATTGAAGCTGCTTCCACTGATTGTTGGAAAAAATATGTTGGAAAAGAAGGTTTAACTTTTGGGATCGATGTATTTGGAAAAAGTGCTCCATATAAAGAGATTTATAAATATTTTGGATTAACAGCGGATAATATTTCAAAAAAAACTAAGAATCTAATAAGAGGCTAAATATGAAAATTAAAGTTGGAATTAATGGCATGGGTAGAATTGGTAGAATGGTAATTCGAGCAATCATTGAAAGTCAAAATAAGAATATAGAAATTAAACATATTAATAACAGATCTAGTTCTGAAGCAAGCTGCACTTTAATAAAATACGACTCTATTCATGGAAAATTTAATGCGGATTTAGATTATGATGAAAACCATCTAATTATAAACAAAAATAAAATTACATTTTCTCAAGAATCTAAAATTGAAGATATAAACTGGAAAAAATTTGATGTTGATTACGTTTTTGAGTGCACTGGAAAATTTAATTCTAAAGAAAGGTTATTACCGCACATTAAAAATGGAGCAAAAAAGGTCATTGTATCAGCTCCGTGTAAAGATGCAGATAAAACAATTGTTTATGGTGTAAATGAAAACATACTCACAAAAAATGATCAGATAGTATCAGCTGCTTCGTGTACAACTAATTGTCTAGCGCCTGTAGCCAATATTTTAAATGAAAATTTTGAGATTGAAAAAGGATTCATGACCACTATTCATGCTTTTACTAGTGACCAGAGAATTTTAGATAATTCACATAAGGATCCAAGAAGAGCACGGTCAGCAAGTCAGTCAATTGTGCCAACATCTACTGGCGCTTCAAAAGCTATAGGTGAAATCATTCCTTCTTTAAAAGGAAAACTTGAAGGTGTAGCCATGAGGGTTCCAACTCCTAATGTTTCACTAATAGAACTTGTTTTTTGTACAAAAAAAAAAATAACAAAAGAAAAAATTAATGAGGCTTTTACTGCGGCTTCTAAAAAACAAACTAAAAGAGTTTTAGAAATTACCACAGAAAAACTTGTGTCTATTGATTTTAATCATAACTCGGCTTCAGCAATTATAGATGCTTCTTTAACAAATGTGGTCGGAGATGATATGGGAAAAATTTCAGCCTGGTATGATAACGAGTGGGGTTTTTCAAATCGAATGTGTGATATTGCAGAACATCTTTATAAAATCTCTTAATGAGAAACATAAAAGACGAAACCAATCTTGCCAAAAAAAAGATACTGCTCCGACTTGACCTAAATGTTCCGTTAGAAAATGGAAAAATTACCGATACCACAAGAATAGATAAGATTATTCCTACTATAAATTTTTTACTAAAAAATGATTCAAAAATTATAATATTGTCTCATGTAGGAAGACCCAATGGCAAAATCATAAATAATCTTTCTCTAAAACCTATATGTGAAGATTTAAAAAATAAATTAAATGAAAATGTGAAGTTAATCACAAAAAACCTTAAAGAAATAAATTCTACTGATTTATTTAATGATCAAAATGAAAAAGTTCTAATGTTAGAAAATCTCAGGTTTTATGAAGAGGAAGAAAAAAACAATAATACATTTGCAAAACATTTAGCAAGTCTGGCTGATATTTATGTTAATGATGCTTTTTCATGCTCTCATAGAGCTCATGCTTCAATTTTTGAGATTACAAAGTTTCTCCCCTCCTATGCGGGACTTCAATTAAATTTAGAAATTGATGCCTTAACTAAAATAACGTCTAATATAAAGAAACCCGTAACCTGCATTATCGGTGGATCAAAAATTTCAACTAAAATTAATATTATTAAAAACTTAATTCCTAAGTTTGATAGTATTGTTATTGTGGGAGGTATGGCTAACAATATACTAAAGTATAAAGGTCACAGTATTGGAAAGTCTATACATGAAAACGATTGCGATGAAATAATTAAAGAAATATTTTCACTTTCAAAAAAAGAAGGTTGTAAAATAATTTACCCAGAAGATGTTGTCGTGGGAAAAGGTTTAAACGGTACACCTAGTATAAAAGATCCGTCTAATATTTCCAAAGACGACTTAATTTTAGATATTGGTCCCAAGTCAGTAAAAAATATTAATAATATCATTGAAGAAAGTAGTACTATTTTATGGAATGGACCTGCTGGTTATTTTGAAAATCCAGAATTTGCTAAAGGGAGTATTGAAATTGCTAAAAAAATTGTTGAAAGAAATAAGGCTGCTACAATCTATTGTGTAGCAGGTGGAGGAGATACTGTTGCCCTACTAAACAGCATTGGTGTGGTTAATAGCTTTAATTTTGTTTCAACTGCAGGTGGCGCTTTTTTAGAATATCTTGAAGGGAAAGAGCTTCCTGGTATAAAAGCTTTAAATTAAAATGTCTGAACTAAATAAAATAGCACTAAAAATACTATCCAATGGAAAAGGTATCCTTGCGGCAGATGAAAGTAATGGGACCATGACTAAGAGACTGGATGCCATAAATGTTCCGTCGACTTCTGAAAATAGGCTTTTATTTAGAGAAACACTCTTTTCATCTGAAAGTATGAAGACCTGCATCGGTGGTGTAATTTTGTATGATGAAACAATCAATCAAAGTACAAGTTTAAAAAAAGCAATTCCAGAAATAATTTCAGCATCAGGGGCTGTACCTGGCATAAAAGTGGATACTGGCGCAAAAGTTTTAGCAAATTCACCTGAGGAAAAAATTACTGAAGGCCTAGATGGTTTAAGAGAAAGGCTAAAAAAATATCATAAACTTGGGGCACGATTTACAAAATGGAGAGGTGTTTACAATATTTCAAATACATACCCTAGTAAATTATCAATTCACTCAAATGCTCATGCTCTAGCAAGATACTCCGCTCTTGTTCAGGAGTGTGGAATGGTTCCAATAGTAGAACCAGAAGTTTTAATGGATGGCGATCATTCAGCAGAAGAATGTTTTAAAAAAACCTCAGAAGTTATTAAAAAATGTTTTGATGAATTAATCCTACACGACATAGATTTAACTGGCCTAATTTTAAAACCAAACATGATTTTATCTGGTAATAAATATGATAAAAAAATATCAAGTGAGGAAGTTGCAAAACTTACATTAAAATGTCTTAAAGAAAATGTTCCTTCTGATATAGCAGGAATAGCTTTTTTATCAGGTGGTCAAACAGAAATACAAGCAACTGAAAATTTAAATTTGATTAATAAGCACAATGACACAAATTTTATTATGACCTACTCATATGGAAGAGCTTTACAACAGAGCGCTCTTAAGTTTTGGTCAAAAGATATTACAGATATTAAGGGTACACAAAGGGTCTTTAACCACAGAGCCAACATGTGTACGCTCGCAGCTCAAGGAAAATGGACATCAGAACTTGAAGAAAAATAAGACAGACAAAAAATTTGTTTACTTAATATCCCCAAATAAAATTGAAAAGGATAGTTTTTTTAAAAACCTTGATCTAGTATTGAGTACTCAAAAAGTAAGTTTTTTTCAATTAAGACTAAAAGAAGAAAAAAATAAGAATAAATTATTAATTGGGAAAAGAATAAAAAAAATTTGTAAAAAATACAAGGTTAAATTTTTAGTTAATGATGATCCTAAGCTTGCGAAAAAACTTAATGCTGACGGCTGTCATTTAGGTCAAAAAGATATGAGCGTCCACAAAGCTAGAAAAATATTAACTGATAAAATTATTGGGGTTACCTGTCATAATTCAATTAATTTAGCCAAGAAGGCAATTAATGATGGTGCTGATTATTTGGCATTTGGAGCCTTTTATTCATCTAAAACTAAAATAATTAAATACAGAGCAAATTTAAAAATACTAAAATCAGCTAAAAAAATTACGACAACTCCGATTGTAGCTATTGGTGGGATAAAGCTAAGCAATTATAAAAAACTCTTATTGAATAAAGCTAACTTTTTAGCTATTTCAGGCTACATTTGGAATAATAAAAAATACAAACCATTGGAAGCTATTAAAAAATTAAAATGAAATTATACGCAAGTGAAATTAGAGTGGGCATGTTGATTGAATACAAGGGTGATTTATGGCAAGTCTTAAAAACACAGCACGTAAAACCTGGTAAAGGTGGCGCATTTGCACAAGTTGAAATGAAAAGTGTAAATAAAAATACAAAGTTGAATGAAAGATTCAGATCGAGTGAATCTGTAGAAAAAGCTTCTTTAGACGAAACAAAATTTAACTATCTTTATGAAGATGAATATGACTATCACTTTATGAATCCCAAATCTTATGAACAAATTAATATAAAAAAAGAAGTTATTGGAGAAAAAGGAAAATTATTAACTGAAAATTTAGAAGTTAATATAAGTTTTTACAATGAGAGTCCTTTAACGGTAGAGTTGCCCAATCAAGTTACCAGCACTATAGAAACAACCGATGTTGCTCTTAAAGGTCAAACGGTTTCCTCTTCTTACAAGCCAGCAGTTTTAAACAATGGAATAAATATTCAAGTTCCTCCCTTTATTGAAAGTGGAGATAAAATTATAGTTGATACAAGAACTATGGAATACATAAAAAAAATATAAATCTTATGCAATCAATATCAGCCAACCTTAATATTATGATAAAAGCTGCTGAAAAAGCATCAAGAGCTTTAATTAGAGACTTTGGAGAAATAGAAAAATTACAAGTATCAATTAAAGGACCAACTGATTTTGTTTCAAATGCTGATTTAAAAGCAGAAAAAATAATTATTGAAGAATTAAAAAAAGCAAGACCACACTACTCTATCATAAGTGAAGAGGAAGGATCAGAAGTCAATAAAGATAAAAATAATATTTGGATTATAGATCCTATAGACGGCACAACGAATTTTTTACATGGTGTCCCCCATTTTGCAATATCAATTGCTTTGAGATCTGGCGCTGAAATTGTTTCAGGGTTAATCTATGACCCAATAAAAGATGAAATGTTTTATGCTGAAAAGGATAACGGTGCTTTTTTTAACAATAAAAGAATAAGAGTTTCAAAAAAAAGAGAGTTGAATAGTTGTTTGTTTGCAACTGGAGGATTATCCAAAAATGAAGTTGATCTAACTTTAAGGAAGTCTGGAAGTGCTGCGCTTGATATAGCTTACGTTGCAGCAGGCAGGTATGATGGATATTTTCAAAATGGCCTAAATTTATGGGATATAGCCGCAGGTATAATACTTGTAAAAGAAGCGGGAGGTATGATTAACGAAATAGACCTTTCTAAAAATAAAAATATCCAAATTAGGGCTTCTAGCATGGCAATTAACGAGAAAATGCTTGAAAAATTAAAGAACTTTTAATTGTTTTATAAAATTCTTTTGCTATAAGTCTCGATATGAAAAAAGACATACACCCAAACTATCATACAATCAAAGTTGAAATGACCGACGGAACCCAATTTGAAACAAGATCGACCTGGGGAAAAGAGGGAGAAGTTTTAAAATTAGAGATTGACCCAAAGTCACACGCTGCATGGACTGGTGGAAAGCAAAAGCTGATGGATAAGGGCCGTGTTAGTAAATTCAATAAAAAATTTCAAAATTTCAGATCAGAAAAAAAGGATTAAATGTCTAACGTACCATTAATGCCTATGGCAACTGCTGTTTGGCTAGTAGAGAATACAACACTTACATTCAAACAAATTGCTAAATTTTGCAACTTACATGAAGTAGAAATTCAAGGTATAGCAGATGGAGAAGTTGCAAAAGGAATAATGGCATACAATCCAATTATATCTGGTCAACTTACTAGAGAAGAAATAGAGCTGTCATCAAATGATGAAAATAGAGACCTGCAGATTAAAAATACTGATATTGAAATCTCAACTGAAGATAAAAAAATTAAAAAATATATACCCTTATCTAAAAGACAAGATAAGCCAGATTCTGCATTGTGGTTAATTAAACACCACTCATTGTTAAAAGATTCTCAAATTGCTAAATTAGTTGGTGTAACCAAAGGTTCTGTAACTTCAATTAAAAATAAAAGCTATTGGAACTATAATAATTTAAGCCCAAAAGACCCCGTTGCATTAGGAATTTTTTCTCAAAAAGATTTGGTTGAAGCTATTGAAAAAGCTGAAAGAAGAATAAAGCGAGAAAAAAAAGAAAAAGAAAAAGCTAAAAAAACAAGAGAGGTGTCAAATAATGAATAAATTTAATAGACATCAAAATTTTAAAGTGTTAACTACTCACTTTTTTGGAGGTACTTACGAAAATAGAAGTTAAAGATAATAATATTGAACAAGCTCTTAGGGTTCTTAAAAGAAAACTACAGCGTGATGGATTCTTCAAAGTTGTAAAATTAAAGAGTGTTTATGAAAAACCCTCTGAAAAGAAAAAAAGAATTCTTCAAGAAAACATTAAAAGAGTTAAAAAGCTAAATAAACTTAAGAATAGAATTTAAGTATACCGCGGGGTGGAGCAGTCTGGTAGCTCGTCAGGCTCATAACCTGAAGGTCGGCGGTTCAAATCCGTCCCCCGCAACC
>Ga0307986_10000381_pt1 | contig 33023 bp, 33 predicted proteins | sample EllFjometageno82_FD_203170 | JGI IMG/M metagenome (GOLD analysis project Ga0307986, IMG submission 203170) | Marine microbial communities from Ellis Fjord, Antarctic Ocean - #82 | ecosystem: Environmental > Aquatic > Marine > Unclassified | place: Southern Ocean | collected 2014-10-09 | reverse complement strand
GAGTGGATTAGCTCAGGTAGTCTTAAGGCTGACTGGGCTATTAATATAGATCCATTAAGCTCGATAATGTTAGTTGTTGTAACAAGTGTGTCATCTTTAGTGCACTTGTATTCAATAGGGTACATGAGTCACGATCCAAACAAACCAAGGTTTATGTCTTATTTGTCCTTGTTTACTTTTGCTATGTTGATGTTAGTAGTTTCTGATAATTTTTTACAGTTATTTTTTGGTTGGGAAGGTGTAGGACTATGTTCTTATCTTCTAATAGGTTTTTGGTACAAAAAAAACTCTGCTAACAACGCAGCTATAAAAGCCTTTTTAGTGAATCGAGTGGGAGATTTTGGACTCGCTATCAGCATATTTTTAATTTTTAATTATTTTGGTACAGTAAATTACGATGAGGTTTTTATTAAAGTTGCAGAAAATTCAACTAAAGAAATTAATTTTCTTGGGCTAAATATAAATTTAATCACATTAATTTCTCTAACTTTATTTATCGGAGCAATGGGTAAGTCAGCACAATTTTTATTTCACACATGGTTGCCAGATGCAATGGAAGGACCAACACCAGTGTCGGCACTAATTCATGCAGCTACAATGGTTACAGCGGGTGTTTTTTTAGTTGTTAGATGTTCCCCTATTTTTGAATATTCACAAGTAGCCTTAAATTTTATTGCAGTAGTTGGAATGATAACGGCAGTGTTTGCTGCTTCAGTTGCGTTAGTACAAAATGATATTAAAAAAATTATTGCATACTCAACTTGTAGTCAGTTAGGTTACATGTTTTTTGCAGCTGGTGTGGGGGCCTATCATGTTGCAATTTTTCATTTATTTACACATGCTTTTTTTAAAGCGTTATTGTTTTTAGGAGCAGGTTCTGTAATTCATGCCTTTAAAGATGAGCAAGATATAAGAAAAATGGGAGGTGTTTGGAAAAAAATTCCTTATACTTGGTGCTTAATGTTAATAGGCACATTAGCCTTAACAGGATTCCCTTTTTTGTCAGGCTTCTATTCTAAAGATGCGATTATTGAGTTTGCTTTTTTTAAAAATTCTAGCATTGGATATTACGCTATGACAGTTGGAATTCTTACAGCTTTTTTAACTGCGATTTATTCATGGAGATTATTTTTTAAGACTTTTCATGGTAAATACAACAATTTAGACTTGCCGATCGAAAAAACGCATGAGTCGCCATTAGTTATGCTGATACCGTTAATTTTTCTTGCACTAGGGGCTTTGTTTGCTGGTTATGCTTTTAAAGAATTATTAATAGGAAATCATTATGAAAACTTTTGGAAAAAATCTATTTTCTTCATTGAAAAAATAGAGCATTTGCATGTGCCGCTTTGGCTTTTATTTTCAACGCCAGTTCTTGTAGTGGTTGCAATACCTCTTTCTTATTATTTATATGTTAAAAATACCGACATTCTTTCTGGAGTAAAAAGATTAAATGAGCCACTTTATAATTTTCTATTAAATAAATGGTACTTTGATGAACTTTACGAAGCTATATTTGTTAAGCCACTCAAATTATTTGGTTCATTTCTTTGGAAAAAAGGCGATCAAAATACTATAGACCGTTATGGTCCAGACGGTTTCTCAAAAATCATTAAATATTTTTCTAATAAAGCGATAAAATTTCAAAGTGGATATATTTATGATTATGCTTTTGTAATGCTTTTAGGTCTTTCTTTTTTATTAACCTATCTGATGATTAAATAAAATGAATTTCCCAATACTTTCATCAATAACTTTACTACCTGCTCTAGGAGCTATATTTATTTTATTTTCAAAAAGTGAAAAAAATGAAAATAGAAATGCAATTAATCTTTCTTTATTTACAAGTATAATAAATTTTTTTTTAACTATTTTTTTATGGCATTCTTTTGACAAAAGTTTTGTAGGATTTCAATTTGTTGAAGAACAAAACTGGATAAGCGGATTTATAAAATTTAAATTTGGAATAGATGGTATCTCAATTTTATTTATAGTTTTAACTGCATTCATTACTCCAATCTGTATTATTTCTTGCATTAATAGTGTCAAGACAAGACTTAAAGAATTTTTAATAGCAATATTAATTCTAGAAACATTTATGATAGGTGTTTTTTGTTCTTTAGATCTCGTAGTTTTTTATATTTTTTTTGAGGCAGGTTTAATACCTATGTTTTTAATTATTGGTGTATGGGGTGGTCCAAAAAGAGTTTATGCTGCTTTTAAATTTTTCTTATTTACTCTGCTTGGCTCTGTTTTAATGCTTGTTGCAATTATTTCTATTTATTGGATCACAGGCACAACTGATGTCACACAAATATTTGAAATTAAAATACCAGTTAAATACCAATACATTTTGTGGCTAGCTTTTTTTAGTTCATTTGCGGTTAAAATGCCCATGTGGCCCGTTCATACTTGGTTGCCAGACGCCCATGTTGAAGCCCCAACAGCTGGTTCTGTAATACTGGCAGCTATTCTATTAAAAATGGCTGGATATGGTTTCTTGAGATTTTCAATAGGAATGTTTCCTGTTGCTTCTGAGTATTTTGTTCCTTTAGTTTATACTCTTAGTATTATTGCAATTATTTACACTTCGTTAGTAGCGTTAATGCAAGAAGATATGAAAAAACTTATCGCCTATTCGTCCGTTGCTCATATGGGGTTTGTTACTTTAGGAATTTTTACTTTTACTCCCCAGGGTATTGAAGGAAGTATTTTTCAAATGTTAAGCCATGGACTTATATCTGCAGCTCTTTTCTTATGTGTTGGTGTTCTCTATGACAGAGTTCACTCTAGACTTATTAGTTCATATGGAGGAATAGTTAATGTTCTACCAAAATATTCATTAGTTTTTGCAGTATTTATGCTTGGAGCCTTAGGTTTGCCAGGTACCAGTGGTTTTGTTGGTGAATTTTTAATTTTGATAGGAGCTTTCCAGAAAAGCTTCCTTGTAGCAGTACTAGCGAGTATTGGAATAGTTTTAGGAGCAGCTTATATGCTTTGGCTATATAAAAGGGTAGTATTTGGGAAAATAGAAAAAAATGAACTGAAAGAACTTAAAGACTTAAATTTATCAGAAGGCATTATTCTCTTTTTGCTTGCAGTCGTTGTGTTATTTGTCGGATTTTACCCAAATTTAATTTTAGATACTGTACATATTTCAGTTGAAGAATTAATCAAAAACTACAAACAAGCAATAATTTTTAATTTAAGCATAATAAAATAATGGAAAATCTTAATTTAATATTACCAGAAATATTTCTTTCACTATCTATTTTTGCAACATTATTAATAGGAGTATTTTTTAAAAATAGCTATAATTTAGTCACAAACATAACCTACATAATCATAATTTCTTTATTACTAATTATTTATAACTTATTTAATGAGACCGGTAATTTATTTTCTAATAGTTTTGTCTCTAATTCGTTCACTAATTTTTTTAAAATTTTAATTTTGTTAGGTACATTATTTGTCATGCTTATTACACAAGACTTTATAAAAAAAATGAAAATTAATTATTTTGAATATCCATTGTTATTGCTTTTCTCAGTTTTAGGTATGTTTTTTATGATAAGCTCTAATGACTTAATGTCTTTCTATTTAGGCTTAGAGCTACAGTCCTTAGCGTTATATATTTTGGCTTCAATAGATAGAGATAATTTAAAATCAAATGAAGCTGGAATAAAATATTTTGTATTAAGTGCCTTATCTTCTGGACTTTTACTGTATGGATGTTCATTACTATACGGATTTACTGGTTCTACAAATTTTGAAGAAATTAATTTAAAAATGGAGCTTGAAAATACTGGGGCTATTTTTGCAATGGTTTTTATTTTAGTTGGTTTAGCATTCAAAGTATCGGCAGTTCCTTTTCATATGTGGACACCTGATGTTTACCAAGGGTCACCAAGTTCTGTGACTAGTTTTTTTGCAGTTGTTCCAAAAGTAGCTGGGATAGCTATACTTATTAGGTTTCTTTATATTCCGTTTGAACAATTAATAGATCAGTGGAAAAATATTTTAGTTTTTATGTCTCTTGCATCCATGATTTTAGGTGCTATCGCAGCAATAGGCCAAACAAACATTAAGAGGTTGATTGCGTACAGTTCTATAGGTCATATTGGCTATGCTTTAGCTGGCATATCAACTGGTACTATAACCGGATATAGCAGCAGCATTACGTACATTTCTATATACGTAATTATGAATCTTGGGGTATTTGGCTGCATTTTTTTAATGAAAAAAGAAGGGGAGTATTGTGAGGATATTAAGGATTTAGCAGGGATATCAAAACAAAATCCATTATTAGCAATTTCATTTCTAATAATTATGTTTTCTTTAGCTGGCATCCCGCCGTTAGCAGGTTTCTTTGCCAAATTTTATGTCTTTATGTCAGTTATAGAGAGTGGAATGTATACGCTAGCGATTGTTGGATTACTAACTACAGTTATTTCAGCGTTTTATTATTTAAGAATTATTAAAATTATTTACTTTGATGAAATAAAGGAACCTTTTGATAAAATAAAAAATTTAGGGATAACTAGAACTGTTTTTATGAGCTGCTCTATACTTATTCTATTCTTCTTATACCCCTCAGTTTTAAACAACATAGTAAACACGCTGTTAATAAATTAATGAAATTAAAGATTGTAAAATTTAAGAAAATAAAAAGCACCAATGATGAGGCTATTAAATTAATAAGATCTGATAAGTTTCTCCTAGGTATCGTTTCTGCCGAATCTCAAACTAGAGGGAGAGGTACTAGAGGAAAAAAATGGATTTCACATCAAGGAAATATATTTATTTCAATATTTTTTAAAGTTAATTTATTAAAAATTAAAATTGAAAACTACTTAATTATTAACGCCGAAATCGTTAAAAAAACACTACACGAGTATACGAATAAAATTATAAAGATAAAAAAACCAAACGATCTATTGATTGATAGAAAAAAAATCTGTGGAATATTGCAAGAAGTTATTGATCATAAAAAAAAAAAATATTTAATTACTGGTATTGGAATAAATACAAAAATTGCACCTTCAAACAAAGACTTTAAATCTACTTCCCTAAAAATACACTCAAGAAAAGATATTAACAATAAGATTATTATTAGTAAAATAAAAAAAAATTATGAAAATTTAATTCATGATATAAATAATAATAGTTATTCATATATTGAAAAAAAATACAAATAAATAAATGAAAATTTTAATTGGTGATATTGGAAACACACTAACAAAATTATGCTTAGTGAATGAAAAATCAATAATTACTCAAGTACATGATGTTGAAACTTCAAAAATTATTAAAGAAAAAGACTTGTTTAAGCTTTTCCAGCCTATTTTAAATAAACATATTAAAAAAAAAATTTTATTTTCAAGTGTTGTGCCAAAAGCTTACATAAAAATAAATAAGTTTTTTAAGACAAAAAAATATAAAGTTTATGAAATTAAAAAACTACCTTTAAAAAGTTTAATAAAAATAAAAATTGATAAATACAATGAACTAGGATCAGACAGAATTGCCAATGCGATTGGAGCATATAGTTTGTTTAAAAAAAACTGTATAATTGTAGATTTTGGTACAGCAACAACTTTTGATATTGTTAGAAATCCAGGGATTTACGAGGGCGGTGTTATTGCACCCGGTATTAAGCTCTCAATATTAAATCTAAAAAGATTTACAGCTGCCTTACCTGTATTTAAATTAAAACCTAATTCAAAATCTTTTGGCAAAAACACAAAAGATGCTCTAAACGCTGGTTTTCTTTGGGGTTATCAAGGATTAATAAACAATATAATCAAAAAAATTAAAACTTCTTTTAATTGTAGCTTTAAGATAATTTTAACAGGAGGATACTCTAAAATTTTTTCTAAATTTATTAATAATAATTCAACTATTGAGCCGAACATTACTATAAAAGGTATTATGTATATTTATAAAAATTTAATCAAATGAGTAAAGAAAAGCTCTTATTTTGTCCATTAGGAGGATCTGGTGAAATAGGAATGAATTTAAACCTATATGCCTATGGGAAAGAAAATGATCAAAAATGGATCGTAGTAGATATGGGGGTCACTTTTGCAGATGATTCTATTCCAGGGATAGATTTAATTTATCCAGATCCTGGGTTTCTGATTGACAAAAAAAAAGATCTATTAGGCATAGTTTTAACGCATGCCCATGAAGATCACATTGGATCAGTCGCTATTATATGGCCAACACTTAAATGCAATATATATGCAACACCTTTTACTGCAGCTCTGTTAAAAGAAAAATTTAAAGAAAAAAAAATTGATATTTCAAGCTTTTTAAAGATAGTTCCCTTAAATGGAAAAATTACTCTTGGACCCTTTGAAATTGAATTCATTACCTTAACTCATTCAATAATTGAACCTAATGGTCTTAGTATAAAAACCCCTGCAGGAATTGTTCTTCATACTGGAGATTGGAAGTGTGACCCCAACCCACTGATAGGTGAAAAAATAGATGAAAAGAAATTAAAGGAGATAGGGGGCCAGAACGTATTAGCTATGGTTTGTGACTCTACCAATGTTTTTAGTGAAGGTAGAGCAGGCTCTGAGTCAGATGTAAGAGAAAGTCTTTTAAGAATTATATCAAGTTTGAAAAAAAAAATTATTGTTACAACATTTGCCTCTAACGTAGCAAGAATGGAGACTGTTTTTTATTGTGCTCAAAAAACAAACAGGCAAATATCCTTAGTTGGCAGGTCGATGCATAGAATTTATAAAGCTGCCAGACAGTGTGGTTATTTACAAAACTTAATAGAGCCTATTGACCCTCGAGATGCAAAAAAAATATCGAGAGAAAAAATTATTTATTTATGTACTGGTAGTCAGGGTGAACCTATGGGTGCAATGAAAAGAATTACATCTGGTATTCATCCAGATGTTTTCTTAGAAAAAGGTGACACAGTAATTTTCTCATCAAAAATTATACCAGGAAATGAAAAAAAATTATATGCTATGCACAATGAGATAGTAAAAAATAATATCGAAATTATAACAGAAGAAAATGCTTTTGTTCACGTGTCTGGACATCCTAATAGAGACGATCTAAAAGATATGTATAGTTGGGTAAAACCAAAATCTATAATCCCAGTTCATGGTGAACATCGTCATATGATCGAGCAGGCAAAATTTGCCAAAGAAATGAAAGTTCCACACAGTTTGCAGATAGAAAATGGAGATATTATTAAAATTTATCCTGGCGATAATCCCGAAATAATCGACAAAGCACCATCAGGAAGAATGTATTTAGACGGTTCTATATCGGTTAGAGAAGATTCTAACTCTATAAAAGAGAGAAGAAATTTAGCCATTAACGGCTATATGGAGGTTACACTCCCAATTGGTAACAATGGTAAAATTAGAAAGCCTGTGATTTCCTTTAAAGGCCTGCCTGTAGATGATTTAGATGAAACATTCATTTTTGATTTAGAGGATGAAGTAGCTAATGTTTGCAAAACATTTTCAATACAAAACAAGAAACAAGAATATAATTTAATAGAAACATTAAAGCAAAATTGCAGAAGAATTGTAAGAGAAAAAACAGGAAAGAAACCTAACACTAGAATTAATTTAACAAGAGTTTAATGTCTACAACTGGATCTTTAATAATTTATATATCAATTTGGTGGATAGTATTTTTTTCTGTTTTACCAATTGGGATAAAATCACAAAATGCAAAGTTTAGTGATGAATTGCATGGTAATGATCGTGGTGCACCAAAAAATCCAAATATTGGAAAAAAGTTTCTAATATCTACTTTAATTACTTCAATTGTATTTTTAGTTATATATTATCTAGTAAGTCAAAATTATTTGAACTTAAGAGGTTATTTACAATAATGATGCTTTCAAAAATATTTCTACCATTAACAAAAGATTTGCCATCTGACGCAAAAATTAAATCTCATCAGCTCATGCTTAGGATTGGAATGATTAAACAATCATCAGCAGGAATTTATTCATGGCTTCCTCTAGGTTTTAAAGTAATGAAGAAAATTGAAAGTATTGTAAGACAGGAACAAAATAATATTGGTGCACAAGAAATGTTAATGCCAACTATACAATCAGCTGATATTTGGAAAGAAAGTGGAAGATATAATGATTATGGTGATGAAATGTTAAGAATTAAAGATAGACAAGGAAGAGAGATGCTTTATGGACCAACCAACGAAGAACTAATAACAGAAATTTTTCGTACGAGTATAAAGTCATATAAATCACTTCCTCAAATGCTTTACCATATACAATGGAAGTTTCGAGACGAGGTAAGACCTAGGTTTGGTATTATGCGGTGCCGAGAGTTTTATATGAAGGATGCCTATTCTTTTGACATTAGTGATGAAGCAGCAAAACAATCTTATAATAAAATGTTTTATTCTTACTTAAAAACATTTTCAAAACTTGGTCTTAAAGCAATACCTATGGCAGCAGAAACTGGGCCAATTGGAGGAAATCTATCTCATGAATTTATTATTTTAGCAGAAACTGGAGAAAGTAATATTTATGCAGATAAAAATATTTTTAATATTAATACCGATAAATATGATTTTAATCCTATTTCTTTAGAAAAAATGAGAAATGAATTCTCCTCTTATTATGCCGTAACAGATGAAAAATTTAATAAAGATGACTTTAATTCAAGAGTTACCAAAGACAATCAAATTTCTGCAAAAGGAATTGAAGTTGGACATATTTTTTATTTTGGAGATAAGTATTCCAAACCTCTTAATTGTTTGGTGGACTATAAAGAGGGAAAAAAAATTCCGGTAAAAATGGGATCTTATGGCATAGGCGTTTCTAGGTTAGTTGGGGCAATAATTGAAGCAAATTTCCAAAATGAGGTTATGAAATGGCCTAAATCTGTTTCACCATATGATGTTGTAATTATTGTAAGTGTAAGTAAAAACAACGAACAAAGCCTTGAAACTGCTACTAAAATATATGAAGAGCTTAAAAAACAAAAAATTGACGTACTTTTAGATGATGTAGATGAGAATATGTCAGCTAAATTTAAAAAACATGATTTGATCGGTATCCCTTACCAAATTATAATTGGCTCTAAGTCTGAAGAAAACAGATTTGAGTTTAAAGAAGTGGGAAAAGCCCCAACATTGTTAAGTTTGGATGAGCTCAAAAAAAAAATAAAGAATTAAATTGTTTACATTAGCAGAAAGATTAATAGCGCTAAGGAACTTAAAACCCAAAAGAAAAGAGGGTTTTTTAAAAGTCATCTCAATTTTTTCATTTATTGGTATTATGCTTGGTGTTGCAATTTTAATTATAGTTATGTCAGTCATGAATGGTTTTAGAACAGAGCTTACAAATAAAATTCTCGGGTTTAATCCACATATAATTATAAAACCTTACAATAACGTAAAAATTGACGAAAGTTTTAAAGATCAGTTAAAAAAAAATTTTCCTGATATACAGATTTTAAATTCGTTTAGTGGTGAGGGCGTAGTGATCAATAATGACTATGCAAAAGGTATAATAATTAAAGGATTAGATCAAAAAAATAAAAAAAATTCTATATTTATAAAAAAAATTTTAGTTGAAGGAGATAAGAGTAGAATAAAAAAAGGAGAAATAATTATTGGGAAGGAACTGGCAATAGAGTTAAATTTAGCTATCGGCGATAAAATAAACTTACTATCATCAGCTTATATTAGTACACCGTTTGGCGGTCTACCTAAGCAAGAGACATATATTATTGAAGGAATTTTTAGTAGCGGTTTTTATGAATTTGATAAAAATGTTGTTTTTTTAAATTTAAATGAGGCTTTGTATTTTTTTGACAAAGAAAAAAATGATATTAATTTGGAAGTTTACTTACCCAATCCGTTAAAAGCTGATTACATCAAAGATAAAATTGGAATAATGAATAATAACTTTTATGTATACAGCTGGATTGATTTAAACAAATCATTTTTTAGTGCACTTAAAGTTGAAAGGAATGTAATGTTTGTAATTTTAACCCTGATTATTATTGTAGCTGCATTTAATATTATTTCTGGGTTAACTATACTTATTAAAAATAAAACAAGAGAAATTGCTATTCTAAAAACCTTGGGATTAAGCAACAACTCAATAATTAAATCCTTTTTTTTAACTGGTTTTACTATTGGATTAATAGCTACTATTTTTGGCATCACTCTTGGTGTTTTATTTTCAGAAAATATTGAGTCCATAAGAGTATTTTTTTCCTACATATTAAATGTTGAAATATTCCCAAGCGATGTGTATTTTTTAGATGAGATGCCTAGTGAGATAAGTTTTTCTTCAATTGTGATTATTTTTATCTTTTCGATAACAACAACCAGTTTAGCTTCTCTTGTTCCAGCTATTACGATATCTAAAATGAGTACGATAAAAGCTTTAAAATATGAATAATAATATTCTAGAAATAAAAAAAGTTAATAAAAATTTCCATCATAGGAATAAGTTAATTGAAATATTTAAAAACGTTACATTAAATATAAAGAAGGGAGACTTAGTAGCTCTAGTCGGACCATCAGGATCTGGGAAATCCACTTTATTAAATATGATATCTTTAATTGACAAACCAACATCTGGGCAAATTATTTTCAATAATATCGATGTAAAAAATTTAAATGAAAATGGTAAAGACAATATTAGAAAGAAACATATCTCCATGATCTACCAAAATAACAATTTACTTGCTGATTTTACAGCACTAGAAAACGTTCTAATGCCTTTAATTATAAGAGAAGAGAAAATTAAACTATCTGAAAAAAAAGCAGAAAAGATACTTGCTGGTTTTAATTTAAAAAGTAGACTAAATCATTATCCTGATGAGTTATCTGGGGGTGAACAGCAGAGAGTTGCAATTGCAAGAGCATTAATTTCTGAAACAGATTTAATTTTAGCGGATGAGCCAACTGGAAATTTAGATCATAAGACATCACAAGAAATATTTTCATATTTCTTAAAACTAAAAAAATTAAATAAGACCATAATTTTTGCAACCCACAATAGAGATTTAGCTAGTAAAGCAGATTACAAGTTGAGTATTTTAAACAGTAATATAAAAAGGGGTAATGTCTAATGCCAAAGTTTTTAACAATTTTAAAATTCACACCCAGTATTCTATCTGCGAAGGAGCAATCAAGATTGATGAATTGGCAAATCATTGCAAGGAAAACAAAGTTCCTAGTGCGGGAATTTGTGATAGTTACAATTTGTGTGGAGCACTGGAATTTTCTGAGAAAATAAGTAAGTCCGGTACACACCCTATCATTGGAACACAAATTAATTTTTTTTTAGAAAACGCCATAGGAAAGTTGCCTCTTTTTGCTAACAGTAAAACAGGATATAAAAATTTAATTAAACTGTCATCGAAAAGCTATTTAGACTCTGATGAGAAAATGGATGCTCATTGTAAAACGAATATTTTTAATGATATTAATGAGGGTTTAATATTGTTAAGTGGAAATCATCATGGTTTTCTTGGAAGATTATTTAAGCTTAATAAATTAAAGCAAATAGAAGAAACCATAATAGAATTAAAAAATATATTTAAAAATAGATTTTATTTAGAAATACAGAGACACAACGAAGTTGGTGAAAATAATTATGAAAATTTCATAATTAAACTTTCTAAAGTTAATCAGATACCTTTAATAGCTACTCAAGAAGTGTTTTATTTAAAAAAAGAAATGTACGAAGCGCATGATGCTCTAGTCTGCATTGGTAAAAAAAACTTTGTAGCTGATCCAAATAGGCTGAAGTACAGCGATCAACATTTTTTAAAAAAAAATGATGATATGATTGACCTATTCAAAGATATACCAGAAGCTTTGGAAAATAATTTTAATTTTCCTTATAGGTTTAATTTTAAACCAAAAAAGTCTCCTCCAGTCTTGCCTTCAATAAAAACAGAAGAAAATAATACAGTTGAAGACGAGTTGTTAAAGCAAGCAAAAAAAGGTTTAAAAAATAGGATAGAAAACTATGTATTGAAAAGAAATTCAAAACTAGAGAAAGAAAAAACACTTAAACTTTACGAAGATAGGCTGTTTCATGAATTAAATATTATAAATTCTATGAATTATCCGAGTTATTTTTTAATAGTTTCTGATTACATTAGATGGTCAAAAAAAAACAATATACCTGTTGGTCCAGGCAGAGGTTCAGGAGCAGGGTCACTAGTTGCATATTGTTTGGATATTACTGATGTTGATCCAATTGAATTTGATTTAATATTCGAAAGATTTCTAAACCCAGACAGAATTTCAATGCCAGATTTTGATATTGACTTTTGCGAAGAGAAAAGAAATTTAGTATTTGAGTATTTAAAATCTAAGTATAAGAATGGTGTTGCTCATATTATTACTTTTGGAAAATTAAAAGCAAGAATGGCTATTAGAGACGTAGGTAGAGTGCTTGGTTTACCTTATGGACACGTAGATAAAATAAGTAAAATGATTCCATTTGATCCTTCAAGACCTTTGTCTTTGCAGGAGTCAATTGACAGAGAACCTAGGTTTAAAGAAGAAATTAGAAACAATAAACAAGTCGAAAAATTAATCGAGATTTCTTTAAAAATAGAAGGATTAAACAGAAATATGGCAACACATGCTGCAGGTGTTGTTATAGCTGGAGAAAATTTATCCGAACAAGTGCCGTTATACAAAGATCATTCAGCTGACTTAATTTTACCATCTACACAATTTGACATGCACTCTTCTGAAAATGCTGGATTGGTAAAATTTGATATACTTGGTCTTACAGCTCTTACTGTTATTAGCAAAACAATAAAAATGCTCAGTCTAAAAAATACAATGTTAAACATAAGTAATATTGACTTAGAGGACCAGAATGTTTTTGAATTATTATCTAGTGGAGAAACCACTGGGTTATTTCAGTTAGAAAGTACAGGTGTACGAGATACTTTACGGCAAATGAAACCAACAGAATTTAATGATATTGTAGCCCTAGTTGCACTTTATAGACCAGGTCCAATGGGCAACATTCCAACTTACAATGAGTGTAAGAATGGACAAAGAACACCTGATTATATTCACGAAACTTTAGAAAAGATTTTAAAACCTACTTATGGAATAATTATTTACCAAGAGCAAGTTATGCAAATTGCTCAAACTCTTGCTGGCTTTACTGCAGGTGAAGCAGACATTTTAAGAAGAGCAATGGGAAAAAAAAAAAGAGCAGAACTTGAAAAACAAAAAGAAAAATTTGTTATAGGAGCAATAAAAAATGGTATTAAAAAAGATGTAGCAAATTATGTATTCACAAAAATCGAACCTTTTGCTGATTATGGTTTTAACAAAAGTCATGCTGTAGCCTATGCATTGATTGCATATCAAACAGCCTACTTAAAAACATATCACAAAGAAGAGTTTATAGCGGCTTCTATGTCAACCACCCTAACCAATACGGGAAAACTTAGAGAGTATGTTGAAGAATTAAAAAGATTAAAAGTTAAAGTTGTCAGACCTTCAATAAACAATTGTTTTGCAGAATTTAAAGCAGATACTAATAAAATATTTTACGGTTTAGGAGCTGTAAAAAGCGTAGGTTTCGAAGCTATATCCAATATTATAAATGAGAGAGAAAAAAATGGTAAATTTAAAACATTTACAGACTTTATAAATAGAGTTAATCCAAAAGATATTAACAAACTACAGCTTGAGGGACTCGTGAAAGCAGGTGCATTTGATGAAATTGATTTAAATAGAAGAAAGTTGTTTGAAGCCATACCTAATATTATTTTAACAATAAAAAGTAAATATGATGAAAGGGTAGGTAATCAAACCAACCTTTTTGACGCTACTAACAATAAAGAAAATGAAACATTTAAATTTATCTCACTGACAGCTTGGACTAAAAAGGAATTATTAGCTGAAGAATTTAAAGCTTTAGGTTTTTACATTTCAGACCATCCACTTAATGAATATAAGGAATTTTTTGCCCAACTTGAAGTAAATTCATACAAAGATTTTATTGACAATGACAAATCAGAGTCACTTGTTGCAGGCACAATAATGTCTATTCAAGAGAAAAAAAGTTCTAAAGGAACTTCTTTTGCCATTATAAAGTTCAGCGATAATAAAGGTGAATTTGAGATATTTTTATTTTCTGATCTTTTGACGTCTAGTAGAGAAAAATTAAAAGAGTCGAATTCATTTATTTTAACTCTGCATAAAGAAAAAAACGTCGGAGAAAATAACATAAGAAGAGTAAATATTAGAAAAATTATAGACCTTTCTGATTTAGTTAATAAGACTTATGAAAAAGTATCAATTGAGCTAAACAATAGTAAAAATCTGAAAGAACTAAATGAATTACTTAAACATGATGGAGAAACGATAATTAACGTATTAGTAAAAGACAGCAATAAGGAGTACTTATTTGAACTAGAAAAAGCTAGAAAGTTTGATTTTGACATGTTCAGTCTTATCAAAAACAAGGAATATGTTAAGAAAATAAGTTTTTAGTAGCTTGATTTGTGTTATTTTAGGCTATAAGAAGTCGTAATTTCGCACACAGCGCTAAGGGATAAAACCCTACCGGTCTCGAAAGAGGTTTGTTGTGGTGGATTAACCGGAAAATGTATGAATATACCTGAAGTAAATATAAAACAACTATTAGAAGCTGGAGTTCATCTAGGTCATAAAACTTTAAGATGGAATCCAAAAATGAAAAAGTTCATTTTCGGAGAAAAAAATTCTATTCATATTATTGATCTTACCCAAACAGTTGTTTTTCTCAAAAATGCTTTGTCTGAGATTTATAAATGTATTTCAAGCGGTGGTAAAATATTAATTGTATCTACAAAAAAACAAGCCTCTGAACAAATTGCCACTTTAGCCAAAGAAACGGATCAATATTTTGTAAATTACCGATGGCTAGGGGGCATGCTTACTAACTGGAACACCATTCAAAATTCAATCAAAAGATTAAAAATGTTAGATGAGAGACTCTCAAAAGAAGAAACTGGTTTTACAAAAAAAGAAATTTTAAAATCAGGAAAAGAAAAAGAAAAACTCGAAAGATCATTAGGTGGAATAGCCGATATGAAGAAATTACCTCAAATGATTTTTATTATTGATACTAACATAGAATCACTTGCTGTGAATGAGGCAAGAAAACTAAACATTCCTATTGTTGCTATTTTAGATTCAAATTCAGATCCTACAGATATACAATTTCCAATTCCAGGCAATGATGACGCAAGAAGAGCAATTAATTTATATTGTGATTTGTTAAAAAATACTATTGTGAATGCCTCAAAATTTATAGAAAATAAACCTCTAGAAAAAGACGATAAAGAAGAATTAAAATTAAAAAAAAAAAATACACTAATAGTTGAGAAAAAAACTCAAGAAAAAAGTATTTAACAATATCATATTATATGTCCAGCAAAGATCTACTTGAAGGTGTAAAAAAACTTAGAGAAGTTACTGGCGTGGGGTTTAAGGACTGTAAGCTTGCTATAGACGAATCAAATGGCGATATAGAAAAAGCTATTATTTTTTTAAGAAAAAAAGGTATTGCCAAAGCGTCAAATAAAATGAGTAGAACAGCAGCAGAAGGTTTATGTCTCTTGCATGAAAAAAATGGAGAGGTTTCAATGATAGAAATTAACAGCGAGACAGACTTTGTTGCTAAAAATGAGGTATTTATTTCTTTCTGCAAGGAAGTTTCTTTAATAAATTTTGAAAATAAATCTGATTTATCTAAAGTTAATAAAGCAAATATGAAAAATAATATTTCTGTAGAGACAAATTTATCTGATATTATTGCAAAAATGGGAGAAAAGATATCTATAAGAAGATCGATTTTTTTTGACAATTTAAACGGTAAAAATTTTTATTATATTCATGGAGCTCTAGAAGAAAAAATTGGTAAAATAATATCTATTGTTAAAACTTCAAAGGATAATGTTGTGGGAAAAAAAATTGCTATGCACGTTTCAGCGCTATCACCCATGGCTCTTGATGAAAAAAACTTAAGTAAAGACGTTGTAAACAAAGAGATAGAAATTATTAAAGCAGAACTCTTAAACTCAAGAAAACCTCATGACATGATAGAAAAAATAACAAAAGGTAAAACTAATAAATTTATTTCTGACAACACTTTAGTTAATCAAGTATGGATCATGGATCCCAAAAAGAAAGTTGAAGACATTTTAAAAGATAATGATATTAAAATAATAGATTTTGTAAGATATAAAGTTGGTGAAGGTGTTTAAGCTATGAGTTTAGATTTCAACGAAAAAAATTATTCAGTTAAAATGGATAAAACTATCCAATCATTTAAAAAAGATTTATCTTCATTAAGAACAGGAAGAGCCAACGCGTCAATGCTAGACATGGTTAAAGTTGATGTTTATGGACAAATGATGCCGATAAACCAATTAGCAAGTATAAGCGTCCCAGAAGCGAGATTAATTTCAATCCAAGTATGGGATCAAGGAAATGTAAAACTAGTTGATGCAGCTATTCAGAAATCTGACTTAGGCGTAAATCCGCAAATAGATGGATCCATTTTGAGAATAAGAATTCCTGACTTAACAGAAGAAAGAAGAAAAGATTTAATTAAAGTACTAAAAAATATAGGAGAAAAAAATAAGGTTTCCATAAGAAATATTAGACGAGAAGCTAATGACGAACTTAAGAAACTGATAAAAGATAAAAAAATTAGTGAAGATGAAAACAAATTATTTGAAAAAAATATCCAAAAAATAACAGATGAAAATATTTCTAACATAGACAAAATTGTTGAAGAAAAAGAAAAAGAAATTCTTCAAGTATGAACAAACTTAATCACATTGCTTTTATTATGGATGGCAATGGAAGATGGGGGCTTAAAAAAAACCGAACGAGAAACTATGGACATTTAGCTGGGGTAAAAACAGTTCAAAAAATAGTAGAAAGTTCAATTTTATTTAAAGTGCCAATAATTTCGTTTTATGTTTTTTCAACAGAAAATTGGAAAAGACCGAAATCAGAAATAAAACATCTTTTCAGCTTAATAGAAATGTACTTCAAAAAAGAAATTAATAATATTATTAAAAATAAAATAAAAATTAATATTTCTGGACGTCTAAATAATCTGCCATCAAAGATAAAAAAAACTTTAACTGAAGCAGTCAAACAAACTAAAAAAAATAATAAATTAGTTGTTAATTTAGCTATTAATTATAGTTCAAAATATGAAATTATTGATGCGATTAAGAAAATCAAAAAAAATTCTGAAAAAATTTCAGAAGAAGAGATAAATAAAAAATTATATGCAGACCTTCCATTTCCAGATATTCTCATCCGTACAGGTGGTCAAAAGAGATTGAGTAATTTTATGTTATGGCAATTAGCTTATACAGAAATTTTTTTTCTTGAAAAATTATGGCCTGATTTTTTAAGAAGTGATTTAAAAAAAATTATAAAAAAATTTCATAAAATAAAAAGAAATTTTGGAGGAATTTAAAATGAAAAATGAGCTTAAAAATAGAATTTTAACTTCTTTAATCCTTTTTCCACTAATTATCTATTGCATTTTTATATCAGGATTTTATCTCACAACTGTTTTAGTTTGTATTTATGTTATTTCTTTTTACGAAATATACAAAAATACAAAAAACTTTTTATTTAATCTTTTTTCCAACATAGTGTTAATTTTTTCTTTATTTTCATTTTACCACCTGAGAGGTGAAACAAATTATTCTCTGTTTACAATCTACTGGATTCTTATTTCTACTTTTTTATCTGATATTGGTGGTTATACTTTTGGTAGAATATTTAAAGGAAAAAAGTTAACAAAAATTAGTCCAAATAAAACATATTCTGGATTTTATGGATCTTTAATCCTAAGCTGTGCTTCTCTCCCCGCAATGAATCTTGCTCAAGATATATTTCTTGAAAGATTATTAATAAATTTTTTGGACATTAAATATTTTGTAATCACAATATTGATATCATTAGTTTGCCAACTAGGTGACCTATATGTTTCGTTTTGGAAGAGGAAAATTAAAATTAAAAATATAAGCAATATTCTACCTGGACACGGCGGTGTTCTGGATAGAATTGATGGTCTGTTATTTGTATTGATCTTTTGTTTTGTATTAAAAACAATTAACCTTCTTTAGTATGATAAAAAAAATTGCTATACTTGGATCCACAGGTTCCATAGGTGAGTCTACTTTGAAAATTGTTAAGGCTACCCAAAAATTTAATGTTGAATTAATTTATGCGAATAAAAATTTCTCTAAAATTGTCTATCAAATAAATTTTTTTAAACCAAAGATTGTAATAATAAACAATATTAATATTTATAAAAAAATAAAAAAAAAATATAAGTTTAAAAAAAAAATAATTATTTTACACAACACTATCAATCTTGATAAGTATATTAAAACAATCGATATAACTATTTCAGCTATTCCTGGTATTGCAGGTCTTGAACCAACACTACTTTTTATTAAATTAAGTAAAAAAGTTCTATTAGCTAATAAAGAGGCAATAGTTTGTGGCTGGAAATTGATAAAAGAATTAGCAACTAAGTATAACACTAAACTAATACCAATTGACTCTGAGCATTTTTCCATTGGCAGATTAATTAAAAATTATTCTGAAAAAAATATTAAAAAAATTTATATAACAGCTTCTGGAGGTCCTTTCTTGAATCTAAATATAAAAAAATTTAAAAATATTAAGCCAGAACATGCAGTTAAACATCCAAAATGGAAAATGGGAAAAAAAATATCAGTAGACTCTGCAACTTTAATGAATAAAGTTTTAGAAATTACGGAAGCTTTAAAATTATTCCCCATTGATTTAAGTAAATACGAAATTATAGTACATCCTCAGTCACTTGTTCACGCAATAGTAGAGTTAGAGGATGGTACAACAATTTTCTTATATCACACTCCTGACATGAAGGTGCCTATTGGGAATGCAATGCTAGAGGATTTTAATTATTTTAAATATTTTAAACCTAATGTAAAATATCAAAGCACAATCAATAGTTTACACTTTTCTCCAGTAGACACAAAAAAGTTTCCAGTTATAAAATTGATACCCTTAATAAACACAAGAAAATCTTCTCCTATAATAATTAATGCTGCTAATGAAATATTTGTTGATCAATTTCTTAAGAATAATATCAGTTTTAACGATATTTCTTCATATTTAAATCTTGTCTTGAAATCTAAAAACTATATAAAAACTTCAAATATGTCCTGTAATAGTATAAAAAATATTTATAAAATTGACACCTGGGCAAGATCTCTTGCCTTTCAAATTATAAAAAAAAAAACTAAACTCTGTTAATGTTAAGATATCTTACAATAATTTTTCTTTTAATTTCTACTAGCTTGTCTGCGGACATAGTTAAAAAAATTGAAATTGAAGGTGCTGAAAGAATAAGCAAAGAGACCATAAAAGTTTATGGAGATATAAAACTAGGTGAAGATTATTCTGATTTTAACATAAATAAAATTACTAAAAATTTATATTTAACAGATTTTTTTGAAGATATTAAAATTTCTTTAATTAATAATGTGTTAAAAATTACCGTTAAAGAGTATTCAATTATCAATTCTATTGAGATTAAAGGTGAAAAATCTTCCAAAATTAAAGATGTAATTTTAGAACAAGTTGCTCTTAAATCAAAGGGTAGCTTTATTGAAAACAAACTTGCTAAAGATGTTGCTCTAATTAAAAAAATTTATGGAAGTATAGGTTTTAATTTTATTAAGGTAGACGCTAAAATAAAGAAATTTGATAATAAACAAGTTAATCTTATTTATTTCGTAGAAAAAGGTAAAAAAACAAATATTTCTAAAATTAACTTTACGGGAGACAAAAAAGTTAAGGATAAACGATTGAGAGATGTAATTGCTTCTGAGGAAGCAAAGTTTTGGAAATTTTTATCTAAAAATACAAGTTTAAATTCTAGTAATATAGAACTGGATAAAAGATTGTTAGTTAATTACTATAAATCTCTAGGTTATTATGATGTTCAAGTTTTATCAAATAATGCAGTTGTTACCGAGAAAAGTTCCACTGTACTTACTTATACTATAAATGCCGGTACACGTTATCGAATAACTAAAATCAGTACTAATGTTTCTGAAGTATTAGATAAAAAACTTTTTTTACCAATGCAAGACAGTTATTTAAAAATTATAGGAAAATATCATTCACCTTTTAGAATAAAAAAATTATTAGACACATTAGATCTTTTAATTGTGGCCAATGATCTTCAATTTATTGAACATTCTGTTAGCGAGGTGATAGAAGGAGAAACAATCGAAGTTAAAATTAACGTTTATGAAGGAAGTAAGCAATTAGTAGAAAAAATTATAATTGTCGGTAATGCAGTCACTGATGAATCTGTAATTCGTGGTGAACTTTTACTAGATGAAGGTGATCCATTTAATAAACTAAAACTTGATCAATCTATAGCAAAGATAAAATCTAGAAAATTATTCGGTAGTGTTGAGAAGACTGTAATTGAAGGTTCAAGTATAAACGAAAAAATTGTAAAAATTACTGTAGAGGAAACACCAACTGGTGAAATAAGTGCAGGTGCAGGAATAGGAACTAATGGTGGTAGTTTTGCATTTAACATTTCTGAGAACAATTGGCTAGGAAGAGGTATCAACGTTACAACAAGTATTGATGTAAGTGCAGAAACTTTTTCAGGTGGATTAAATGTAACAGATCCAAATTATAATTTTTCGGGCAATTCAATTAATTATTTTATAAAAAATTCAACAAATGATAAAGAAGGTTCTGGATTTAAGAATAATATCATATCGACAGGTATTGGAACTAGTTTTGAACAATACAGGAATTTATATTTGTCACCCTCAATAGTTTATTCTTATGATGATCTTAAAGTTAATAGCTCTGGATCAAAAAGTTTGCAAAAACAAAAAGGAACGTTTTCAGATCTAACTTTTGGGTATGGAATAACCTTTGATGAACGTGATCGAACTTACGCACCAACTGATGGTTATATATCTAGATTTAATCAATCAATCCCAATTTATGCCGATTCCCCTTTTCTTAAAAATACTTACACTCTTAGTAAATACAAAACTCTGTCGCCAGATACAATAGCGGCTGTTAAATTCTATACATCTGCAATAAATGGATTGGACGACAAAGATGTTAGATTAAGTAAAAGAATAACTTTACCGAGTAATAAGTTGAGAGGATTTAAACAACTTGGTCCAAAAGATGGAAATGACTATGTAGGTGGTAACTATGCTGCTTCAACTAATCTTGAACTAAGCTTACCAAATTTATTGCCAGAAAGCACAAAGACTGATATTGGGTTATTCTTAGATATTGGTAATGTGTGGGGAATAGATTATGACAAATCTTTGGATGACTCAAAGAAAATTAGATCTTCAACAGGAATTAGCACAAACTGGATATCACCATTAGGACCTATGAGCTTTATTTTTTCGAAGAACATAACCAAAGCTAATACAGACTCGACAGAAAGTTTTAATTTTAGATTAGGGACAAGTTTTTAATTAAATGCAAGTTAATACAAAAAAAATAATTTTATTTCTTGTCTTATTCTTATTTTATTTTTCAAATTCTTTTGCGGCAGATAATTATTTTATAGATTTTACTAAAGTTTTAAATAATAGCAATGCAGGGGCACAAGCTCAAAAAACCTTAAAGTCTAAATTTTCGAGTGAAACGAAAAAATTTAAAGATCAAGAAGAAAACATAAGAAAAGAAGAGTCTGAAATAGTTGCACAAAAAAAAACTTTAAGTAAAGAAGCATATAAAAAAAAACTTGAACTTCTCAGAAAAAAAGTTTTCACCATGCAAAAAGCAAAACAGAAATCCTTTAGTAATATTGCTAAATTAAGAAATACTGCAAAACAAACATTACTAAAAAAGATCAACCCTGTTATCAAAACCTACATGGAAGAAAACAAGATTAGAATAATTTTAGATAAAAAAAGTGTTGTAATGGGAGATTCAAGCTTAGAAATTACAGACAAAATAATTTCAATCTTAAATAAATAGAAATAATTTTCTAAAGATTGCTAATTCCTGATGAATAAAAATATTTTTTTTAAGAGTTCGGGCCCATTTCAGAGTAATGAAATTATTGATAACATCATATTAAAAAAATCAATTCAAATTTTTGATGTAAAAACACTTGTCTTAGCTCAGAATACAGACCTAACTTTTCTAGATTCTATAAACTATATTAATGAAGCTAAAACAACCAAAGCCTCTTTTTGTTTAACTACAGATAGTCTTAAGACTTATTTACCGAAAAGTTGCGAACCAATTATAGTAAAAAATGTACTCTTTGAGTTATGTAAAATTACCCGAAAATTTTATCCAAGTGCGGACGTCGATTCTCTAGACACTACTTTAGAAATTCCTGAAAAAAACTTTTATTCTGATGTAAGTTTTGGGACCAATGTTCTAATTGGAAAGAATTGTAAAATAGGTAGGAATAGTTCGATTGGGAGTAATACGATAATAGAGCACGATGTTACAATAGGAGAAAATTGTATAGTTGGTTCTCACATAGTTTTAAGAAATACTGTAATTGGAAAAAGTGTAGTTATACAAGATGGTTGTAAAATTGGACTAAAAGGTTTTGGATTCATTCCATCAAAAGAAAAAAATTTAAGATTTCCTCATATCGGCAGAGTGATTCTGAATGACAACGTAGAAATTGGTGCTAATTGTACAATAGATAGAGGTTCTATTGGTGATACTGTCATAGGTAAAAATACTTTTTTAGACAATCAAGTACATATGGCTCATAATGTAAAAATTGGAAACAACTGTATGATCGCTGGTCAAGTCGGTTTTGCAGGTAGTTCTATTGTTGGCAATAACGTCTCAATAGGTGGTCAAGCAGGTATTTCAGGACACTTAAAAATTGGCAATAATGTTAAAATAGCTGGTGGAAGTGGTGTGGTGAAAAATATATCAGACGGAGAAGTTGTTATGGGATATCCTGCTGTAGCATTAAAAAAATTTATAAGGGATTCAAAAAAATGAACAGTACAATTGATAGAAAAAAAATAGAGAGCTTATTACCCCACAGAGAGCCAATGTTATTAATTGATAAGCTTATTAATATTGTTCATCTAAAATCTGCCACTGCCATCATGAATGTTAAAAAAGATGGTTTTTATGTTCAAGGTCATTTTCCAGGACAACCAGTTATGCCTGGTGTCTTAATAGTTGAGGCTTTTGGTCAGGCAGCAGCTGCTTTAACTGCCTATGGTATTGACCCAAAAGAGTATGATAACAAATTAGTTTTTTTAATGGGTATTGACAAAGCTAGATTTAGAAATCCAGTTATACCTGATTGTGAACTCCACTTAGAAATAGAAGCTATCAGATCGCACGGTAGAGTTTGGAAATACAAAGGTGTAGCTAAAGTAGGCGAAAAAAGAATGGCTGATGCCGAATGGTCTGCAACTATAGTGGATAAAAAATGATACACAGCTCCTCTTTTATTGCAAAAAAAACAAAAATCGGGAAAAATGTTAAAATTGGACCATTCTGTAACATAGGAGACTCCGTTGAAATTGCTGATAATGTTGAACTGATTTCCAATGTGCATATCGAAGGTAACACAAAGATAGGAAAAGGAACTAAAATTTTTCCATTTGCTTCCATAGGAACCTCACCACAAGATTTAAAGTATAATAACGAACCTACTAGTTTAGTGATTGGTGAAAATAACATTATTAGAGAGTATGTAACAATTAATCCAGGAACCGAAGGTGGCGGCGGAAAAACAATTATAGGAAATAATTGTTTGTTTATGATTTCATCCCACGTCGCTCACGATTGTAACGTTGGTAATAACGTTATTATTGCCAATAATGTTCCTTTGGGTGGTCATGTGACTATTGAAGATTCAGTTGTAATAGGTGGAAATTCTGCAGTCCAACAATTCACAAGGATCGGTAGATTAGCTATGATTGGTGGAATGACAGGTGTTTTAAAAGATGTAATTCCGTTTGGTTTATCTGTTGGAAACAGAAATTACTTACAAGGATTAAATTTAATAGGTCTCAGAAGAAAAAAGTATGAAAATAAAAAAATAATAGACTTAGATAAAGCTTATAAAGAAATTTTTTCATCTAAAAATTTACACGAAAAGTTAATTGAAATAAATGATAGTTTTAAAGACAACGAACTCGTAAATGAGGTTATTAATTTTATTGCCAAAGACAAAAAAAGACCAATTTGTTTACCTATAAACAAAGAGTAAAATGATTGGATTAATATTTGGAGAAACTAATTTCCCAAAAGCAATCCTCAATTATTTTAAAAAAACAAAAAAAAAATATTTGATAATAGATTTAACTAAAAATAAAATTTTTAAAACAGATAAAAATTCATACTCTATAACTATTGGACAAATTGGTAAAATTATAAGTACATTAAAAAAAACAAATTGTAAAAAAGTAATTTTTGCCGGAAGGGTAAAAAAACCAAATTTTTCTAAATTGAAATTAGACTTTAAGGGTATCTATTATTTACCAAGAATTATTAAAGCATCCAAAAAAGGAGATGTAGCCATTTTAAAAGAAGTGATTAATATTTTTAAGAAAGAAAAAATAGATACCCTGAACTCTTTGTACTTTACGCCTGGGCTTAGCCTCGAGAAGGGGATACATACAAAATTAAAACCTAATTACAGTGACAAGAAAGATATTAAAAAAGCTATTATAGTTTTAAGTAAATTAAATAGCTATAACTACAGCCAGGGGGTTGTTGTGAGAAATACTGAGATTTTAGCAGTAGAAGAAAATAGTGGCACCCAAAAGATGTTAAGTAAAATTAAAAAAAAACATAAATCTTTCACTGGTGTTTTAGTTAAGCTAGCTAAGAAAAAGCAGGACCTAAGAATTGATTTACCAACAATTGGATTAGAAACTTTACTTCAATGTAAAAAAGCAGGCCTTAAAGGGATAGTGTTAAAAAATAAACAAAATATTTGTTTGGATAAAAAATTATTAATCAAAACAGCTAATAAAAATAAAATGTTTGTATTAGTTGTATGAAAAAAATATTTATATTAACAGGTGAGCCTTCTGGTGATAAACTAGCATCTAAAGTTATAGTAGAATTAAAAAAGATTAAGCCTGATATTAAATACTTATCTGTCGGTGGAAGTAATCTAAGATTTATTGGTATAGAATCTATCTATGATTTAAAAGAAATTACGTACTTGGGTTTTACAAATGTTTTGTTAAATTTATTTAAAATTAATAGTAGAATTAATCAAACAGTCAAAGCAATTTTAGAATTTAAACCAGATATTCTTTTTACGGTAGATAGTCCAGATTTTACTTTACGTGTTGCTGAGAAGGTTAAAGAACAAAACTCCAATATTAAAACTATTCATTATGTTGCTCCGCAAGTTTGGGTTTGGAGAGAAGGAAGAGTAAAAAAAATTAAAAAATTTATAGATCATGTTTTATTATTATTTCATTTTGAAAAAAAATATTTTGAAAAAGAACATGTAAGCTGTGAATTTGTAGGCCATCCATTGCTCGAAGAAATAAGAGAAGACAGAATTGATCTTAATCAAGTGGTTGGGAAGAATAAAGCTTTAGTTTCTATTTTTCCAGGAAGTCGGATTTCAGAAATTTCTGTTTTAATGCCTATTTTACTTAGTTTTATTAAACACATGAATAAAAACTACAATGATATTACATATATTTTTCACTCAAATAAAGAACACAATGAATTAGTGCAATCTTTTATTAAAAAAACTGATTTTTCTAATTGTGAAATAATTAGTGACAGTAAAATAAAAGCCCATCTATTAAAAAAATCAATATTTGCGATTGTAAAATCAGGAACAGTTTCTTTAGAAGTTTGTAATGCAAAAATACCATCAATCATTCTCTATAAAATGAATTTTATTAATTTTTTTATTGTTAAAACTCTAGTTACAACTAAGTTTGCGAATATCATTAATATTTCTGCCAAAGAAGAAATTATACCCGAACTTTTACAGTCAAAATGCAACTCAGAAAACATCTATAAAATTGTATGTGAATATCTAGAATCACCTATGAAAATGCAAGAACAGGTAAGTAAAACTCAAATAGCATTAGATAAGTTTAGAACTGATAAGTCTCCATCAGAAATAGCTAGCCAAGCATTAAATAGATATCTTTAAACAACATCAAGTTTACCCACAATACGATAATTAAAATAGTAGATTATTAGTGTTAAATAAATATACTAATAATTGTAATGCCAATTATTGTAGCGTTAATTATCGGATTCTTTGTTGTCGAAAATATAAATAATAATAGTAATGAGACCAACTCAGAAGAGCTAATTAAAGATAAAGTTACGGAAGTAATTGAAAAGAAATCAGATATTTTTGAAGTTAAAGTTGATCCTAAAAAATTAGAGCCTGTTAAAGAAGAAGTTAAGCCTGTACTAGTTAAAGAAGAAGTTAAGCCCGAAATAATTAAAGAAGAAGTTAAGCCTGTACTAGTTAAAGAAGAAGTTAAGCCTGTACTAGTTAAAGAAGAAGTTAAGCCCGCACTAGTTAAAGAATTAAAAAGTTTAGAGCAAGAGACCACAAATTGGTTTAAATTACTTTTATATGCCATAGCCTCAATATTAACTGTTGTGATAGGAAGATATTTTTATTCAAGACAAAGAAATGTCTCTTCATTAATTGACAGTGAATCTGTTCCTGCAAATAGAGAGTTAAAGGCAGAAGATCAAACAGACTCTACTGAACAAGAACCAGCGCAAGAAGAGGTTCAAACAGACTCTACTGAACAAGAACCAGCGCAAGAAGAGGTTCAAACAGACTCTACTGAACAAGAACCAGCCCAAGAAGAGGTTCAAATAGACTCTACTGAACAAGAACCAGCCCAAGAAGAGGTTCAAATAGACTCTACTGAACAAGAACCAGCGCAAGAAGAGGTTCAAATAGACACTACTGAACAGGTATCAGTTGAAGACGACGATAAAAATAAAAAATAATAAAATATTTAATTAACTATCTAGTTATTCTCAAGCGTGACATAGTAAGTTTTTTAGATATTATCTAACAAGGCAAAAGCCTTAAATTTAGCAAATATTTTCGAAATTTTAGACGAGAAAAAACAAACTCATAGTTTGTATAATCTCTTATATTTTATTTATTATGGACAATAAAAGCCTACTAAACAATAAGATTGAGTCTTTTAATCACATTTCTCAAAATGTTATTGTATTTCAAAAGAAAAATATCTTTAACAATCTGATTAATAAGTCAATTGAAATTGTAACTGTTCCAAAGCCTGAAAACACAAGTATTAACCAAGCAAATGTTGGTATTATTATTGATGAGTTATTAATTTTTAAAATACTATCCACACATTACAAGGAAGTTTTAATTACTGAAATCAAAACAAAAAAAGACCTAACTAAATTAGCTTTACGTAAACCAGATCTGGTTTTTTCTGGAGTTAAATACTTCTTTTTTAATAATAAAAAAATTTGGTTAAATGATTATTTAGAATTAAATAATATTTTATATATAGCTTCAAATAAATCTTCATTACTCAAAGAAAGCAATAAAAGTCGTGCTAAAAAGATTATGCAGAAATCAAATATAACAACTGCAGAATTTTTTACAACAGAACCGGGAGAGCACAAGAATGAAAAAATGATCCCAATAATGTTTCCACTTTTTATTAAGCCAATCACTGGAGGAGATAGCAGGGGTATTGATAAAAATTCAATAGTACACAACTATCTAAGTTATAAAAAAAAAGTATTAGAAATTAAGAGAAATCAACATTCACGTTGCTTAGTTGAAAAGTATTTATCTGGCAAAGAGTACAGTGTGGGAATTTTCAAAGATAATACCACAGGATTAATTGAAGCCATGCCAATAGAAATAACAGTCAAGAAAAATATAAACGGTCATCATATTCTTGATTTTGATATAAAAAAAAATGATGAAGAGAAAGTTACAGCTGTATTAAATGTTAAAATTTTTAACCAACTTTCAGCTTTAGCTAAGAAATCTTTTGTAGCCTTAAAAGGAAAATCATTTGGAAGAATTGATTTTAAAATGGATCACTTAGGGAATCCACATTTTATAGAAGCTAATTTGATGCCAGGTATTAAAAAAGGTTATTTTTATAGATCTTGTTTGTTAAATTTAAAAATAAATTATGAAGAAATGATTTTAAAGATTGCAGCTAATGGCTTGTATTAATTTATTTTAAGGTAATAGAAACCGTATATTACTATTAATTACATGTTAAAATCTTATAGTTTTTTATAAAACTAAATTTTCAAAACAAATGAAAATAAAAGAAAAACACAAAGATCTAAAAAAAAAAGTTAATTTAGCTGAAAAAAAAAGAGACCTGAGAAGAGGTCAAAAAAGCTGGCAAAATTTACGAACTTTAAAAAAGCTCAAATTAAACATGAAAGATAGGTTAGCAAAAAAGTTAAAATAATTATCGATAATAAGTTAACTGGTTCATTTAACTTATGTTAATAAATGTGCTATTAAAAAAGCAGTACCTGTAACTCTAAAAACATTTTTTAAAACAAACCAAAGTTTTATTTTTTTCTCTTCTTTTTGTTTTATGTATAATTTTTCAATTCTCCAACTAATTATTGAACCAATATATGAGTAAATTGAATAGACTAAATAACCTGTCATTAGAATAATTATATAGATGTTATATCATTTTAGCAAAGACGAGTTAATATAGGAACACCATATTGTGTCCCTATATATTTATTATTAACTTTTAAAAAGTTCCATAGCTTTATTCAGTAACTCTTCAGATTTTGCATGATCTCCCGCTTCGTGAGCTGCCATTCCAGAATCACGCATCTTTTGAGCTTCTTCAATTTTACTATCCAGGTTTTTAGCTATCATTGGACAAGATCCAGCATATGCTGAACCAGTAAAAAGAATTAATAAAGATATAATTAAAAATTTTTTCATAATACTCCTTTCGTTAAAAAAACATTAATCAAAAGTATATGTTTAATAAAATAAAAGATTGTCGCAGAGACACTTTGTACTTATTGAACTTTAAATTTATATTAAGAGATTAATTTACATTAAATTTTACATAACTAAATTTTTAATTTTCTATCATTAGTGAGATTGTATTGAGTGTATTTGTAGAAACAGTTATAGTGAATTTATGATCAACAATAGAAGAAAAATTATAAAATTATTTGGATTATCATATTTTACAGTCCTTCTATTGCCATATAACTTATTATATTCTGCAACCCCAAAAATTATAAACCCAAATCTTACCAAAGAACAAAAAAGGATCATGTTAGACGAATCTACGGAAAGACCATTCTCAAGCCCTTTAAATAATGAAAAAAGAAAAGGTTTTTTTCATTGTGCTAACTGTGGAGCAAAACTTTTTGCTTCAAATGCTAAGTTTGATAGTGGAACGGGTTGGCCTTCTTTTACAGAGTCTTTACCAGGAGCTTTTAAAACAAAAATTGATTATTCGTTTGGAATGAAAAGAATCGAATATCACTGTGCAAAATGTGGTGTCCATCATGGGCATATTTTTGTTGATGGTTCAACAGCAACTCAAAAAAGATTCTGTAGTAATGGGTTGTGTTTAATTTTTAAACCTGAAGATTAACATTAACATGGAAGATGTACTTTCAATAGCTATCTTCAAACTATCCATGTGTATTATTTTTTTGTTTGTATCTTGGTATTGGTGGAAGATATCTAGAAAATTTTTTATATTTTTATTATTTTTTTCTGAAAATAGATTAAAATTCAAAAAAAATTCATGGAAAAATATTCTATTTAATTATGGATTGTTTGGTCCTTTAGGTCTGGTAAATATTTTTGGGTTTTTATATATTTTGCTTATTTACTTGAAATTTTTTATTCTTTAATAATTTTTACTTCTACTTTGTAGATTTGAATCTGAATGCTAAATTCTAAACTGTCAATATAAGTCTAATGGCACGCTAGGCCATATTTTTTAAGCCTCCAATAGTTAAAAGGCCATGGAGTTAAAAATCCTACAATCAACATAATAGGCAACACCCAATACGTAAGTTGTGCTCCACCAGTTAAATAATAATCTGTTAAATTCATTGATATCTCCATACTTATCATTGAAATAAAGCTCATCCCACAGGCTGTTTTTAATGCATTAGTAAAGTTAAAATTTTGTCTAATTAATATAAAAGTCTCAAGCATAATACTCGTCAGCAAACCATTAAAGATAGCTAAAATCATTATACCAGCAACAGGAAAAGGTATTTGAGTTATTTGAAAAAATAGTATTGTTCCAAAATCTCCAATTGAACATCCAGCAACACACCACATAGTATTTTTGGCACTTTTTCTCCACGTGTTCTCACATATCCAGTTAAAAGTATTATTACTCATAAATTCTTTTTTTTTTGAAATATTATTTTTATTAAATAAAGAGGGAAACCTAAAAACCACAAAGCAATTAATTTTTCAAACATATTTAGTGATAAATACAAAATACCTAAAGCACCATCCCAAAATGAAAATTTAACTACCCACTCTAAAAACTCCAATGAAATGATTAAAAATATTAAAGTAATAAGTCCGCAGAAAGCAATTGTTTGAATTTCATTAATATATTTCTTCATCTATATTTAAATTTTAAAAATAGTTTTTTCCACCTTTTAAATATGCACATTTTTCACAGGTAGGTACAACGTCAGGTGGATTATCTAAGTTAAGAACTTTTTTCATTTCTGACAATTTCCCATCTATCCAAGAAGTATTTACTTTGTATGGAACAAGAGTAGTTTTAAAATCTATTTTATTCTCAAACTTATTATTAGTTTTTTCACCATTGCAGACATAAAAATATGACATATCAGAAACATCAAAATTCATTTTTCTTAAAATATGAACATAAATATCCATTTGTAACTTATAGCTTAAATGCCATTCACTATTTAAGTAAGACTGGGTCGATACAGGGTAACTTGTAGATTGAGCTTTATAATCTACTACAATAAGTTTCCTTTCTTTAAGATCAAACCAAATATCATCTACGCCTCCATGTATAATTAAATTTGTCTTTTCATCTAAGTATGAGATTCCACCTTTTAAAGAGTTTCTCCATACATCTAAATCTTTATGTTGAAAGGGTATGTAATCTAAATTGTGTCTTGTCATCATAGGATGAGGCTTTTTATCACTTCGATACTGATCAAACTCTTTTTTTAAAAGCTCATCTACAGCACTGTTCAATGCCCAGCCTGGCATAGACGGTTCTTTTAATCCAACAACACGATCTAAGTAGAAACATCTTTTACAGCTTAGAAAATTGCTTAATTTTGATCTACTAACTTTGAATGGAGCGTCTGATTTTTTATCGTAAAATGAACTTTTTCTAACTCTAAAAGAGGCAGCTTCTTTCATTGGCTAGATTTTACTTAATCTTTTTATTACTTCAGTTTTATTAAGAGATAAAATTACATCGTATAAGCCTGGACCAAATCTAGAACCTACCAACCCTATTCGTAACGGCTGGCCCACTCCTTTAAAATTAGTCTTATGTTTTTCAATTAATGATTTAATTAATGACTCTAAAGTTTCTTTATTTAAAGAAGATAGTTTTTCAAAATCTAACATGAAATCTTTTATAATTAATTTAGATTGATCATCTAACAGCTTTTGATCTTCGTCATTAATTTTTATTTCATCATTTGTTATATACTTTGCATTATTAAAGATATCTTCCAGTGTTTTTGCCTTATTTTTTAAAAAACTCATACACTTTATAAGAATAGCATCCTTGGATGAATCAAAAGGTTTCTTATATTTTGACACGTATTCTTTAAGTAATTGGAATAAGTTTTTTTCATCGATTGTTTTAATATAAGTTTCATTCATTGAGAGAATTCTAGACATATCTAGTTTTGATGGAGATTTACCAACACCACTTAAGTCAAATAAATCTACACTTTCTTGTTTAGTGAATATTTCTTTATCTTTGTGAGACCAGCCAAGTCTTAGTAGGTAATTTCTTAATGCATCAGGCATAATTCCCATTTTCTTGTAATCTTCAAGCGTGGAGGCGTTATCTCTTTTAGACAACTTTTTACCTTTATCACTATGAATTAATGGTATGTGAGCAAAGTTGGGAACTTCCCAGTTCATAGCTTCATAGATCTGTTTTTGTTTAAAAGAATTTATCATGTGATCGTCACCTCTAATAATATGAGAAACTTTCATTTCATGATCATCAACTGTTGCTGACAACTGGTATGTAGGCGTTTTATCTTTTCTTAAGATTACAAAATCTTCTATTGTTGAGTTTGAAATATTTTTATCACCTTGAACTAGATCTTTGATTAAAGATGATCCTGAAATTTTACTTTTAAATCTTAAAACAGAAGGTTCAACCTTCTTATCTTTTAGCTCTCTACATTTACGGTTATAAACAAATGGTAAACTCTTTTTTTTTGCTAAAGCTTTTTGACTCTCAAGTTCCTCACTTGAGCAATAACAATAATAGGCAAAACCTCTATTAATCAGCTCGTCTGCTATAGCTGTATGTTTGTCTATATTTTTAGATTGTATATACTCTTCACCGTCATGTTCTATACCTAACCAAGATAGTGAACTTATTATTTGATGTATGAATTCATCTTTTGATCTCTCTCTATCAGTATCTTCAATTCGTAAAAAATATTTTCCATTATTTTTTTTAGCTAACAGCCAATTAAATAAAGCTGTTCTAACACCACCAATATGAAGAGGCCCGGTAGGAGAGGGGGCAAACCTACAAACAAAACTCATATTATCTAATTAGACTATTTTAGTGGAAGTTTCTATATAAAGAGACTAATTTACCTTGAATTTTTATTCTAGCAGCAGCATATATTTTGGTTCCGTAGTTTTTGTTAGCTGCTTCAAGTGCAATTGTATTACCTTTTTTTCTAATTCTTTTTAGTGTAGCTTCCTGATC
>Ga0307986_10000380_pt1 | contig 33071 bp, 35 predicted proteins | sample EllFjometageno82_FD_203170 | JGI IMG/M metagenome (GOLD analysis project Ga0307986, IMG submission 203170) | Marine microbial communities from Ellis Fjord, Antarctic Ocean - #82 | ecosystem: Environmental > Aquatic > Marine > Unclassified | place: Southern Ocean | collected 2014-10-09 | reverse complement strand
CGCCGGTGATTATTGCGAAGGGGTTATACCCGATCCCATTCCGAACTCGGAAGTCAAGCCCTTCAGCGCCAATGGTACTTTGTCTTAAGACACGGAAGAGTAGGACATTGCCGGCTATAAAAAAAAATTATGAAAATTAAAAGCTCATTAAAATCATTGAAGAAGAGAGACCTTAATTCCAAGTTAGTTAGAAGAAGAGGTAGAGTTTACATAATTAACAAAACAAATCCAAAATTTAAAGCCAGACAGAAGTAATTTTTATGGACAATCAAAACCATAAAAATATATGGAATAATTTTACCAAACTTGTGTTGTGGGGAACTGTCGCTGTTGTCACTGTTTTAGTTTTAATGGCAATATTCCTGCTGTAAGGTTTTAATATGATAATTAGTTCAATTCTAGAAAATCAATTAATTGAAAAAAGAATTGCAATCACACCCGATATTGCAAAAAAATATATAGATCTTGGTTTTGAGATTATTTTATCCGAAAAATACGGTGAACATTTAGGATTTAAAGATGATGATTATAAAGAATTAGGTGTTCAAATTTCAAAAAAAGAATCCGAAATTATTATTAAAGCAGACATCATTGTTCAGTTGGGATTACTAACTGATGAAAATCTTTCACTTTTAAGAGAAAACCAAACTCTCATTGGGGTATTTAATCCATTCATTAATAAGAAAAAAATTGAAAATTTATCAAAAAAAAATATTAATGTTTTTTCTTTAGAGATGTTGCCAAGAATAACCAGAGCACAATCAATGGATATACTTTCATCTCAAGCTAACCTAGCTGGATATAAGGCTGTAATAGAATCGTTTGCAAATTTTGAGAAAGCCATACCAATGATGATGACTGCAGCAGGAACAATTCCTGCAGCAAAAGTATTAGTGGTGGGTGCTGGTGTTGCGGGTCTTCAAGCAATTGCAACTGCAAAAAGAATGGGTGCTGTTGTGTTTGCAACAGATGTTAGAATAGCATCAAAAGAACAAGTTGAAAGCTTAGGAGGAAAATTTTTAACTGTAGAAGGGTCTGAAAACCTTGAAACAGAAGGGGGATACGCAAAAGAAGCATCAGATGAATTTAAAAAAAAACAAGAAGAGTTATTAGCAGAAACTTTAAAAAAAATTGATATTGTAATATGTACGGCTTTAATTCCAGGTAAAAAAGCGCCACTAATTATCAAAGAAAATATGATAGCTAATATGAAGTCTGGTTCTATTATTTATGATTTAGCTGCTGTGCAAGGGGGCAATGCAGCATTTACAGAGGTTGATAAAATTGTTGTTAAAGAAGGAGTTAAGATTATGGGTGAAACAAATATTCTTAACAAACTTCCAGTTTCATCATCAAACCTATATTCAAAAAATGTACTTAACTTTGTGTCAAATTTATATGATAAAGAAAATAAAAAAATTAATATTAATTTAGAAGATGAAATAATAGAAAAAACATTAATTAAATAGACTTATGGAAATAGACCCTTTTATATTTAGATTAAGCATATTCATATTATCAATCTTTATAGGATATTATGTTGTTTGGAGTGTTACTCCATCTTTACATACACCTTTAATGTCAGTCACAAACGCTATCTCATCAGTAATAATTGTTGGAGCTATTATTGCAGGATTAGCTGGAAATTCTAATAGTGATTTTACTATTTCAAATTTTCTTGGTTTCTTAGCAATATCTCTAGCTGCAGTAAATATATTTGGTGGATTTTTAGTTACACAACGAATGCTTCAAATGTATAAAAAAAAAAAGAAAGATAAATAATTATGTCGGCAAATTTATCAGCAATATTTTATTTGATCTCAGGAGTGTTATTTATATTAGCATTAAGAGGACTTTCATCGCCTGAAACATCAAGACAGGGAAATTTTTTTGGAATTCTAGGTATGACAATTGCTATAACAGTTACTTTTTTATCAGTTGGAAGTTTTTCTAGTGGATTAATATACGTATTAATCTTTTTATTAATTGGTGGTTTAATTGGTGCATTTATAGCTTATAAAATACCAATGACCGCAATGCCAGAATTAGTAGCGGGATTTCACAGTCTAGTAGGTTTGTCGGCTGTGCTAGTTGCAATCTCAGCTTTTTTAAATCCAGAAGCTTTTAACCTTGGATCTCCAGGAAGCATAAAACTTGCAAGCTTAATTGAGATGTCAATTGGAGCTGCGGTTGGAGCCATAACTTTTTCAGGTTCAATTATCGCATTTTTAAAGCTTCAAGGAATAATGTCAGGATCACCAATATCTTTTAGGGGTCAGCATTTATTTAATGCCCTATTGTTAGTTTCAATTGTAGTTTTAACTTATTTACTATGTTCAACACAGTCCTCTAATTTCTTTTGGATACTATTAACAGTTTCATTTTTGATAGGTTTTTTATTAATTATTCCAATTGGTGGAGCGGATATGCCAGTAGTTATTTCTATGTTGAATTCTTACTCAGGTTGGGCTGCTGCTGGAATTGGCTTTACTTTGGAAAATAGTGCTCTGATTATAACAGGAGCTCTCGTGGGCTCTTCTGGGGCAATCTTATCATACATAATGTGTAAGGGTATGAACCGTTCTTTCTTTAATGTCATTTTAGGCGGATTTGGTGCTGTAGAGCAATCAACCTCTTCTGGAGAAAAAGAATATAGACCAGTTAAAAGTGGCAATGCAGAGGATGCAGCCTTTTTAATGAAAAATGCATCATCAGTTATCATTGTTCCCGGGTACGGTATGGCTGTAGCTCAAGCACAGCATGCATTAAGAGAGATGGTAGATACACTCAAGAAAAATGATATTAAAGTTACTTATGCGATACACCCTGTGGCTGGAAGAATGCCTGGACACATGAATGTATTGTTAGCTGAAGCTAATGTACCTTATGATGAAGTGTTCGAATTAGAAGAAATTAATAATGATTTTGCCAACGCAGATGTTGCATTTGTAATAGGTGCAAATGATGTAACTAATCCTTCTGCAAAAAGTGATCCACAGAGTCCAATTTATGGTATGCCCGTTTTAGATGTGGAAAAATGTAAATCTGTATTATTTGTAAAAAGAAGCTTATCACCTGGTTATGCAGGGATTGATAATGACTTGTTTTATAAAGAAAATACTTTGATGTTGTTTGCAGATGCAAAAAAAATGACTGAAGAAATAACTAAAAATCTATAAAATTAAAGGTTGTAAATATCTTTTGTAATGTTTTAAAATTAGATAAATTAGAAACATATAAAACTTTTATAGAGGTGATAAAAATTTTAATTTGTGATTAAAAATATGAATAGAGTATAAATTAATGTTTGAAGAAAAAAAAAAATATTTATTTTTAATCTTTATACTATATTTAACATTGTTATCAGGCTTTTTTTTCGAAGAGGATTTAATAAGTGGGGCATCAATTGATTATACAAAAATTTTAGCAAATAAGTTAAGCTTATTTAGAAGTGATTTTTTTTATTATTTTAAAAATTATGGAGAATTAGATCTTAGACATTCTCCTATTTTTCAAATTTTTCATATAATTTTTTTAAACACATTTGATAACGATATTGTATTTAGAATAGTAAATATTCATCTCAATCTCTTAATAGTATTAATTTTCTATTTTTGCTTAAAGATTAAGATAAAAAAAAACATATTAATTTTAACATCAGTTATATTCATTATTCCGTCTTTCAGATCTTATTCAATATGGCCAGACAGTTTTTTATGTGGGTTTATTTTTTTTATACTTTCGGTTTATTTTTTATTAAAATTTATAGAAACTACTAAAAATAAAAAAAGGTATTATGCTTATATGAATATCTTTGCTTTGAGTTTATCATCATATTTAAGTCCAAATTTTGCTGTTTTTTCTATATTTTATTTATATATTTTTCATGATTATTTTAAGATTTCTAAAAGTCTAATAAAAATAATTTTATTGAATTGTCTATTATCTTTACCAGCAGTTTTTTTTTTATTTATAATGGGTAATAATTTTCTAGATTTAGATGCCAGCACCTGGATTAAGAGTCAAACCACTTTTTCATTAAGCAATCTTGCAAATAAAATAATACTTTTACCAACAATATTTGTTGTTTATTTTATTCCCTTTTTAATTGTCGATTTTAATAAAACAAAAATATTTTATTTATCACAAATAAAAAAATTAAAATATTACCATTATTTAATAATTATATTGCCAATGATGATGTGGAAATATCTTTCTTATGAGGAAATTAATGGTGTGCTGGGTGGGGGGGGGCTGTTTTACAATTTATTGAAATTTTTTAATTTATTTGAATTTTATCTAAGTATTATTTCATCAATATCAATTTTTATAATTTTATTGTTTATTTTGAATAGTTTGAAAAGTACAATTTTTATTATTTGCTTAATGTTATCCAACCCACAGCTTACAATCTACATGGCATATTTTGATCTGATATTAATAACCTGTATTTTTTTATTTTTTGATATGGGTGTTTTTAAAATACAAGATTTGTTTAATAAGGCAAAAAATGCAGTAATCTTTTTCTCGTACTATTTATTTATTTTTATTTTATATATTTTAAAAGAAAATTATTATAATTTTGCTGAAAATATTTAGATGAAAACAGTAGATTTAACATTAATTATTCCTGCAAAAAATGAGAGTGAATCTTTACCATTAATCTTAGATAGTTTAAAAAAATTTGATTATAAAATTATAATTTCACTACATAGAGAAGATAAACTTACAATTAACTCAATCAAAAACTATGATATCGAAATAGTAACTCAAAGTAAAAAGGGCTACGGTAATGCATTAATAGATGGAATTAATGCCTGTAAAACAAAATATTTTTGCATCTTTAATGCTGATGGATCATTTGATGAAAACGATTTACCAAAAATGTTAGAACTTAATACCTATAATGATTTTGTCTTCACATCAAGATACATTCAAAATGCAAGTAGTGATGATGACACGGTAGTTACTTATCTTGGTAATAAATTGTTTTCTCTGCTTGGTAAAATTTTTTTTTCATTAAAAATTTCAGATATTTTATACACTTATGTGATGGGCAAAACAGATTCTTTTAAAAAGTTAAATATAAAGAATAATGACTTTAGGTTTTGTGTTGAATTACCTATTAAAATACAAAAAAATAAAATGAAATATATTTCGATACCATCCCATGAGAAGAAACGAATTGCTGGGATAAAAAAAGTAAATGCTATAAAAGATGGTTTTTTGATTCTAATTGAAATGATATCATTATTTTTTAATAAGTTTGTTTAACTTTTGGACTTAAGACTAAGTGATTAAAAAATATGTTTATAAAATTCTATAAAAAATTATCTTAAAAAAATAAAATTAATAATATAATTGTGTTGCAATAGATAAATTTATCCTATATTGATTATTTTTTTTTTGTTAACCAATTATAAATTCCTATGTCTAAAAAAAAAATATATATAATTTTAATCTTATCAATAATTGCAGGATATATATTTTTAGCATCAACAGTTAATAAATTTGACTCTTTTAGAACTATCAAACAATACTTTCCTCAAGAAATAAAAGACTTTGTTAAAAGAAAAATATTTGTTTATCAATATCAAGAATTTTTAGAAGCAGAGTTAGGATTTGCGGAAAGATCACAAAAAGATTTCAATACTAAACAACAAAATTTGTCTGCTGCAGTAGAAAAAAAAAGAATAAAATTAATTGAAAGTTACAAATATTTAAATTTTGAAAAAACTTCTTTGCAAAAAAATTTTGAAATTGATGGTAGAAAAATAAAAGTACAAAGTTTTTCAACAGAAGCCATTACAGTTCCAAAATATGAGGGTAAAGGGTCTGCATACCTAGATTATGATGACAATAATCTTTTTGTTGTCACAGCAAATGGCATATTTAGCTATGTGGATGTAGGTGAATTTAAAAATGATTCATTTGAAACAAAAACAATTAAATCTAATATTCAGGATTTGGTAAAATATGACAGATTTTTTATAGGTTCACAGTATGGAATTAAAGATGTGTTAATTTCACAAAATAAAATCTTTGTTTCCTATCTTAAACAAGACGATCCCTCTCCCAACGACCCTAACCGTTGGAAAAATAATTGCTATAGTACATCAATACTTGTTGCTGATTTAAACTATGAATTTTTAGAATTCGAAGAATTGTTTTCACCGAATATGTGTATTAAGGAAGAAGATGAAAGATATATAGCATATCTTGCCGCACAATCTGGTGGCAGAATAGTTGAATTTAAAAACAATAAATTATTATTTACAATTGGAGATTTTAGAACTTACGCTGTAGCACAACAAATAGAAAATTTATTTGGTAAAATAATTTCAATTGATTTTGATGGACAAAATCCAAAAATTATATCAATGGGTCATCGTAATCAACAAGGGCTTTTTTATGATAAAGATAATAATATTATTTTTTCAACTGAACATGGGCCAGATGGAGGTGATGAAGTAAACTATAATGAAAATCCAGGTGGTGAAGTAGAAAATTTTGGTTGGGCAATTTCTTCCTATGGGGATCATCACTATAATTATAATGATAAAGTCCTAGATGATCAGTTTCCTTTATATAAAAGTCATAGCAAATATGGATTTGTAGAACCTCTAACGTATTTTTATCCAGCAATAGGGATATCTCAAATGATAAAAATAAAAGATAATAATAAAGTTAAAGACTCACACAATTTATTAATATCAAGTTTGGGGAATCATATAGAAGAAGGTGATTTATCTCTACATTACATAAAAACTGACAAAGATTTTAAAATTCTAAATAGAAAAATCCTACCCTTAGGTGAGAGGATAAGAGATATGATTTTAGTAGAAGAGCATAATATGGTTTTCATGTTTCTTGATACAACTGCATCGATCGCGTTTTTCAAAATACAATAATTAGAACTTATAGTTCTGGATTTAATAATCCCAGATCATGAAAAAACTTTTAGTGATTGTGGTCAATTTTTGACTCCAAGTGTGAATACAGTGCAGTAAGATTATTTTCTGAACGTTATCTAAATAAAAAAAACGTTGCTGGGATTGGTTGCGGGGGACGGATTTGAACCGCCGACCTTCAGGTTATGAGCCTGACGAGCTACCAGACTGCTCCACCCCGCGGTATATTTAAATTCTGTTCTTAAGCTTATTTAACTTTTTAACTCTTTTAATATTTTCTTGAAGAATCCTCTTTTTTTTTTCAGAAGGTTTTTCATATACACTCTTGAGTTTAACTACCTTGAAGAATCCATCACGTTGTAGTTTTCTTTTAAGAACCCTAAGCGCTTGTTCAATATTATTATCTTTAACCTCTATTTTCATAATTCCTTTTAAAAAAGTGATTAAGTATCACTATAAAATTTTAATGTCTATTAAATTTATTCGTTATTTGAAACTTCTCTTGTTTTTTTTGCTCTTTCTTTTTCTTTTTTCTCTCTTTTTATTCTTCTCTCAGCTTTTTCAATAGCTTCAACCAAATCTTTTTGGGAAAAGATTCCTAAAGCTACAGGATCTTTTGGACTTAAATTATTATAATTCCAATAACTTTTATTCTTAATTGAGGTTACAGATCCTTTGGTTACGCCGACTAATTTTGCTATTTGTGAATCTTTTAATAATGAATGATTTTTAATTAACCACAAAGCTGAGTCTGGTTTATCTTGTCTTTTAGATAATGGTATATATTTTTTTACTTTTTTATCTTCACTTGAAATTTTAATATCTGTATTTTTAATCTGTAAATCCTTACTTTCATCACTTGATGATCGTTCAATTTCTTCTTTAGTAAGTTGACCGGATATGATCGGATTGTATGCCATTATCCCTTTTGCAACTTCTCCATCAGCTATTCCCTGAACTTCTACTTCATGTAAATTACAGAATTTAGCAATTTGTTTAAATGTAAGTGTTGTGTTTTCTACTAGCCAAACAGCAGTTGCCATAGGCATTAATGGAACATTAGTCATTTAATCCTTTTTTTCTGATCTGAAATTTTGAAATTTTTTATTAAATTTACTAACACGACCCTTATCCATCAATTTTTGTTTTCCACCTGTCCATGCAGCATGAGATTTAGGATCAATCTCTAATTTTAGAACTTCACCTTCTTTACCCCAAGTTGACCTTGTTTCAAATTGAGTTCCGTCAGTCATTTCAACTTTAATTGTATGATAGTTTGGGTGTATGTCTTTTTTCATATCGAGACTTATAGCAAAAGAATTTCATAAAACAATTAAAAGTTCTTTAATTTTTCAAGCATTTTGTCATTAATTGACATGCTAGAGGCTCTTATTTGGATATTTTTATTTTGTGAAAGGTCTATTTCATTAATTATGCCACCAGCTTCTTTTACGATTATTATGCCCGCTGCTATATCCCATAGACTAAGATCATTTTGAAAATACCCATCATACCTGCCAGCAGCCACATAGGCTATATCAAGTGCAGCACTTCCAGTTTTTCTTAAAGGTAAATCCACCTCATTTTTAGATAGACCACCAGTAGCAAATAAACAACTATTAAGCTCTCTTTTTTTTGAAACTCTAATTCTTTGATTGTTAAAAAAAGCACCATTCTCTTTTTCAGCATAAAACATTTCATTTTTTATTGGATCATAAATTAACCCTGAAACAATTTCATCTCCAGATTTTAATGCAATTGATATTGCAAAATGAGGAACTCCATGTAAAAAATTTGTAGTACCATCTATAGGATCTATAATCCAAGTATTATTTTTATCTTTATTTGTTTCAGATCCATCTTCTTCACTTATGATAGAATAGTAGGGTCTTGCTTTTTTTAATTCTTCAATAATTATTTTTTCTGCTTTTAAATCAGCATTTGAAACAAAATCACTAGGGCCTTTAATAGAAACTTGTAATTTTTCTATTTCACCAAAATCTCTAATTAAAGCTCTAGATGCCTTCTCAGCAGCTTTTATCATTATATTAAGATTAGCTGATATTGATTGCATAAAATTTATATCTTTTTTATATATTCCATAGTTCTTGTATCAACTATAATTTTATCTTCACTCTCTATAAATGGAGGCACTTGAATATTTATTCCATTATCTAGAGTTGCAGGTTTGTAAGAAGAGGAAACAGTTTGTCCTTTGAGAGCCACATCAGTTGTTTCAATTATACACGTGACTTGATTGGGCAATTCTACTGTTAGTGGTTTTTCATCATAAAAGCTTATACTTACCTCTAAGTTTTCTGTTAATAATTTACCTTTTTCACCAACAACCTCTTTTTTAATGTTAATCTGCTCATAAGATTTAGGATCTATAAAGTAATAGTCAAACTCATCATCATAAAGATAGTTAAACTTAGTTTCATCTAATGAAGCTTTTTCAACCGATTCACTTGATCTAAATCTTTCATTTAATTTTGTATTTTTATTTAGACTTTTCATTTCCACTTGTGCAAAAGCACCACCTTTTCCAGGTTTAACGTGTTGGGTTTTTAAGACTTGCCATAGATCATTCTTATATTCAATTAGCATCCCAACTCTTATTTCACTTGCGTATATTTTCATTTTAATTTTTTAATAGCATCCAATGGTTTGTATCTTTTATTATTCCAAATGTAGCCTGAAATAGCTAAAAAGTTCGCTTTATTCAATAAGAGATTTTTGTAATTGTTTAATTTAATGCCACCAATTGCCACTATTGGTAGAGATGTTATTTTTTTAATAGATTTTAATATTGTTAAGCTGGCTTTATATTTAACCATCTTCGTTTTAGATGAATAAAATGCTCCAAAAGCCAAATAATCAGCACCATCATCAATAGCACTCTTTGCTAATTTAATTGAATTATGACATGTAATACCGATAATTTTATTCCCTATGATCTTTCTTGCTCTGGAGATATCCATATCTTTTTGACCTAAATGACAACCATCAGCGTTAAGTATCTTAGCTAGTCGTGGATTGTCATTCACTAGAAATTTAACTTTGTATTTTTTACAAATTTTTTTTATTTTTTTCCCAATTAATAATTTATTTTTGTTTGTCTCTTTCTTTAATCTTAGCTGAAAAAAATTAACTTTTTTTGAGCTTAATACTGAAGCTAAATTTGTAAAAAAATTTTCATTTTCAATTTTGTTAGGGGAAATTAAATAAACAAATTTCTTATTTGTCTTATTTTTTTTCAAGTTCTGCAGTCCATTTTCCTTGAGCCGCAAGGGTACACATATTGGCTCTATGGTTAAAGACTCTTTGTGTGCCTTGAATATCTTTAATATTTTTTGACCAAAACTTAAGTGCGCTTTGCTGTAAAGCTCTTCCATATGAATAGGTCATAATAAAATTTGTGTCGTTTTGTTTATTAATTAAGTTTAAATTTTCTGTTGCCTGTATTTCTGTTTGACCACCTGATAAAAATGCTATTCCAGGGACATCTGTTGGGACATTTTCTTTAAGACACTTCAAAGTAAGTTTGGCAATTTCATCACCTGATATCTTTTCAACAGATTTATTTCCTGGTAAAATCATGTTTGGTTTTAAAATTATTCCAGTTAAATCAATATTATGAAGTATCAATTCTTCAAAACATTTTCTAATAACTTCTGAGGTTTTTTTAAAACAATCATTTACTGAATGGTTTCCATCCATCAAAACTTCTGGTTCTACTATTGGAACCATTCCACACTCTTGAACGAGTGCAGAGTATCTTGCAAGAGCATGAGCATTTGAGTGAATTGATAATTTACTCGGATACTTATCTGAGATATTATAAACTCCTCTCCACTTTGTAAATCTAGCTCCAAGTTTGTAATATTCTTTTAGCCTTTCTCTTAAACCATCTAGACCTTCTGTGATTTTTTCTTCAGGCGAACCTGCTAAAATCTTTGCACCAGTGTCAACTTTTATTCCAGGAACGGCACCAGAAGAAGAAATTAAGTCAGGTATAGTCTTATTTGAATTTGAGATTTGTTTAATTGTTTCATCATACAAAATTACCCCACCAATATAACTTTTCATTCCTTCAGAAGAGAAAAGGGTTTCTCTAAATAAAAGCCTATTTTCTGAAGACGATGGAACATTTATAGCCTCAAGTCGTTTAGTCATGGTTCCAGTGCTTTCATCAGCGGCAAGGATACCTTTTCCATTTGATAAAATTTTTAAAGCAATTTTATTTAATTCAGTCATATTAATTTAAAGCTTTTATACCAGGTAGTTCTTTTCCTTCAAGATATTCTAAAAAGGCCCCACCGGCTGTTGAAACAAAATCAAAGTTATTAATCGCATCCACACTATTTAATAAAGCAACCGTATCTCCACCTCCCGCTACAGAGTAAATATTATTAGCTTTTTTTTTTTCAATAATTTTTTTCATAATTTCTAAACTTCCTTTAGCAAAACTTGGATTTTCAAAGTAACCAGCAGGACCATTCCACAAAATAGTCCTACTTTCTTCAATAATATTGTTAATGCTCTTTATTGATTTAGGGCCAATGTCCAAGATTAACTCATCTTCAGAAACTTCGTTTATCCCTTTTATTTCTGGTGATCCATTTAATTCTTTTCCTACAGTGACATCTTCAGGATAAGTTATTTTGCAATTTTTTTTTACTGAAAGTGAAAATATTTCTTCTATTATTTTATCACAATTATCTTCTTGAATAGATTTACCAATATTATGACCTTTGAATTTGAGTACGTTGTTAGCCATTCCACCAACAATTATGATATTATCAAATTTAGGAATTAAATTTTTAATAATATTTATCTTAGTTGATATCTTGGAACCACCAATAATACAGGTTATAGGTTTTTTAATCTCAGAAGTAATTTTAGTTAAAGCATCAATTTCTAGACTTAATTGTAGACCAGCGTATGAAGGAATATATTTAGTAATTTCAAAAATTGAAGCATGAGCTCTATGTGTGCATGAGAAAGCATCATTAACATAAATATCAGCTAGACTTGCCAAATGTTTTGCAAAGGCAGTGTCATTTTTTTCTTCCTCTTCATAAAATCTAAGATTTTCAAATATTACAATTTTTTCATCATGAGCAGTAAATAGATCAGTAGATTTAATTTTTTTTATATTTTTGGAAATAAGTCTTATATCTTGGTTTAATTTATTTTTTAGATTTTCGCATATCGGTTTAAGAGAAAGGTCATTTACAATTTTACCTTTAGGTCTACCAACATGGGATAGTATTATAATCTTGGCATTATTTTTTAATAAAAAGTTAATAGTAGGTAAAATTTTATCTATTCGAGTTGTGTCAGTAATTTTTCCATTATTTAATGGAACGTTTAAATCCAATCTAAGTAATACTTTTTTTTGATTAAGATTGTGTTCCTCTTTTATATTTCTCATTAAGAGATTTGATCAAGATGCTCAGCAATATCACACATTCTATTTGAAAAACCCCATTCATTATCGTACCACGCTGAGATTTTACCCATATTGCTTCCAACAACACTTGTTAATGAAGCATCTATTGTTGCTGATGCGGAGTTATGATTAAAATCAATTGATACTAGTTTTTCATAGGTAATCTCTAAAACTCTTTTAGACTGTTTTTTAGAAGCATTAGTAAAAGCCTCGTTAATTTTTTCTATTGTTATTTCTTTTTTTGTACAAAAAACAAATTCAATTAATGAAACATTAGGAGTTGGAACTCTCATGGCCACACCCTCAAGCTTTCCTTTTAAAGAAGGAATAATTTCACCTATAGCTTTTGAAGCACCTGTAGAAGTGGGGACAATTGATTGACTAGCTGATCTTGCTCTTCTTAGATCTTTATGAGAATTATCAAGAATTCTTTGATCACTAGTAAAAGCATGAATGGTAGTCATAAATCCTTTTTCAATTTCAAAAGTTTCATTTAAAACGTTTGCAACAGGTGCAAGACAGTTAGTTGTACAAGATGCTGCAGAAATAATGCGATCATCTTTTGTCAAAATATCTTCATTCACTCCATAAACAATTGTCTTATCCGTATTTTTACAGGGCGCAGAAACTATAACTTTTTTTGCACCATTTTTTATATGAGTTAATAATTTTTCTTTTGAATTGAACTTTCCAGTACATTCAAAAACATAATCAACGTCAAATTTTTTCCAATTTATATCTTCAATATTAGATTCTTGTGAAAATGTGATTTTATTTTTATTAATAATTAAGTGTTTTTCATCATAATCTAAATCTGCATTAAATTTACCATGAATAGAATCATATTTAATTAAAGAACAACTTGCTTCAGAATTCGATCGATTATTAATATGTTTAATTTCTATATTTTTATTTTGGCTCTCAATAATTGCTCTAATTACCATTCTACCAATTCTTCCCATTCCATTAATTCCAACTTTTATTGTCATATTTAACTTTTTATTAGATTCTTAGTTTTTTTGGAAATACTTTCAGCTGTTAATCCAAAATATTTATAAATTTCTTTATATGGTGCACTTTTACCAAATGTGTCAATTCCAAAAGCTAAACCTTCAGTACCAACATATTTTTTCCAACAATCTGTTGAAGCAGCTTCAATAGATATCTTAAACTTTGTTTCACCAAGAATCTTTTTTTTATATGATTTTGATTGTGAATCAAAAAGGTCTTGGCATGGTACAGATACAACTTTAGTATATATTTTATCTTTGGCCAATTTATGGCTAGCCTCGATTGCTAAATTAACCTCAGAGCCACTAGCAAGTATAGTTAAATGGATCTTTTTATTAGTTCTTAAAATTTCGTAAGCCCCAAAAGAGCATTTATTTATATTCGAATATTTTTTTCTAATGGGATTAAGGTTTTGCCTGGTTAAAGATAATACACTTGGCGTTCCAGAATCTTTTAATGCTATTTCCCAACATTCAATAGTTTCCATTCTATCTGAGGGTCTAAATACATTTAAGTTAGGTATAGCTCTTAATCCAGATAGTTGCTCGATTGGTTGGTGTGTTGGTCCATCTTCACCCAAACCAATTGAATCATGTGTCATTACATAAATAACACGTAACCCCATTAATGCTGACAAACGAATTGAAGGTTTGCAGTAATCTGAAAATATTAAGAAAGTACCACCATAAGGAATAAATTTACTATGAAGTGCAAGACCATTCATTATACCAGACATTGCATGTTCTCTTACCCCGTAGTGAATATAATCACCATTAAAGTCAGCAGGTTTAATAATATTATGATGTTTAGTTTTAGTATTGTTGGATCCTGCTAAATCAGCGGAACCACCAATCAAAGTGTTATTTTCTTTAGTAAGCGCATTCAGAGTTAATTCAGAAGATTTTCGAGTAGCTAGACTTTTATTTTCTTTAATAGAATTTTGTTTTTCTGATTTTAAAGCTTTAGTAAAGTTATTCTTTAACACTCTATCTACAGTTTTTTTTTTCTTCTTATAAATTTTGTTCCAGCTAGACTCAAGCTTAATACCCCTGTTCCCAATTTTTCTCCATTCATTTAAAACATTTTTTGGAATTTCAAAAGGTTTATGTTTCCAATCTAAAATTTGTCGAACTAGTTTTATTTCATCTGTGCCAATAGGACTTCCATGCGAAGAAGCCTTACCTGATTTATTAGGTGATCCATAACCAATTTTGGTTTTACATGAAATAACGGTTGGTTTTTTTGCAGTTTGAACTTTTTTTAATGCTTGAAAAATTTCTTTTTCATTGTGACCATTGATTAAAATATAATCCCAACCATAGCTTTCAAATCTCTTTTTGAAGTTATCTGAAACTGTTAAATTAGTTGGTCCATCTATAGAGATTGAGTTATTATCAAAAAGCATTACAAGATTTTTTAATTTTAAATGACCAGCTAAACTCATTGCTTCGTGACTGATACCTTCCATTAAACATCCATCACCAGCTAAAACATAAGTCTTATGGTTTATTATTTCTTTACCTAGTTTTTTTTTTAAAATTTCTTCTGCAATCGCAAATCCAACAGAGTTAGCAATTCCTTGTCCAAGTGGACCCGTTGTTGTTTCAATTCCTGTACCAGGATGATACTCTGGATGTCCTGCACAGATAGATTTTAATTGTCTAAAATTTTTAATATCTCTTAAGGAGACACTCTTGTACCCTGTTAGATGTAGTAAAGAGTACAGAAGCATGGACCCATGACCTGCAGATAAAACAAATCTATCTCTATTGAGCCAACTAGGATTTTTTGGATTAAATTTAAGAAATTTTTTAAATAAAACTGTTGCTACATCAGCCATTCCCATAGGCATACCAGGGTGCCCTGAATTTGCCTTTTGGACAGCATCTATTGACAAAAACCTTATTGCGTTTGATAAATCTTTATGTAACTTGTTCAAAATATCCTATCTAGACTTAAAAGACTCAATTTAATAATATAAACATATATATATGAAAACGAACACTGAAAAAGAAAAAAAGCTGAGTTTTGCCCTTAATAAATTAAAGAGTTTGAATTTACAAAATCCGACGTTAAAGACTAATTTAGAAAACTTAAGTGCTCAAAAAAATCAATTAGAAATTGAAAAAAAACAGACAGAAGAAAAGTATCAGAATTTAGTAACAGAATACAAAGTTCTTAATCAAAAATTAGAGGACATTAACCAAAAAAAAACAAACGAACAAAAAAAAGAGACAGAATTTTCAGAAAAAATAGATGAATTAAATCAAGAAACAGATACTTTATTAGAGGAAATAGATAAATGGCAAATGTAAATATTAAATTTAATGGTAAAGACTTTCTTCTATCTTGTGACGATGGACAAGAAGAGCATTTAGAAGAATTATTAATTCTAATTAATCAAAAATTTACTGATTTAAAAAAGGATCTGGGAAATATAGGTGAAAATAAACTTTTATTAATTACTTCAGTTCAAATAATGGATGAATATTTTGAAACAAAAAAAAAAGTGGAACAAAAAAAAGATGAAATAAAAAATCTTTCAGATAAATTTAGAGAACTAAAATCTTTAGTTTATGATTACAGAGATAAAAAAGAAGAAGAAATGCAACAGTTATCTTATGATCATAAAAATTTTAAGAAAGAAATAGAAAAAAATAAAGCAGAATATGAAAAAATAATTGAAGAAACTGCAGATGAAATTGAGAGTTTTGTTGAAAAAGCAAATTTAGAAAATCAAGTTCAGTAGATTTGTGTTGAAATCAAATTTGCGAAAAAAAATTCTTAAGATTAGAGAAAAAAATAATAAAAATAATATTCAAATCAATTGTAATCAAATTATAAAAATTATTAAAAAAGAAAAAATAACTAAAAAGATCATAGGTGGATACTATCCAATCAATTTTGAAGTTGATGATTTAGAATTACTAAAAAAATTAGAAAAAAATAAATTTGATATTTCTTTACCATCAATAAAAAAAAATTTTCAGATGAATTTTTATAAATGGTCTTTTTCTGAAATATTAAACATAAATAAATATGGAATACCAGAGCCAGAAATGAAAGATATAGTTTACCCGGACGTTATATTGGTTCCACTAGTTGCATTTGATAACAATTTGAACAGACTTGGATATGGTGGTGGATATTATGATCGATTAATTAATAAGCTTTCAAAAAAGAAAAAAATTATCAAAATAGGTTTAGCACTTTCAGTTCAAAAAATAGATAGAGTACCTATTAATGTATATGATCAAAAATTGGATTATATTGTAACAAACAAATATATTGTAAAATGAAAATACTTTTTTTAGGTGATGTGGTTGGTATTTCAGGACGCTCAATGGTTTTAAAAAATCTACTTTCTAAAATAAAAGATGAAAAAATTGACTTCGTGGTTTTAAATGGTGAAAATGCAGCTGACTCTGGTGTTGGACTTACTGAGGCTATTTGTAAAGATTTTTTTAATTGTGGAGTAGATGTAATTACAACAGGAAATCACGTGTGGGATCAAAAAGAAACTATGTCCCATATCGAAAAAGAAAACAGGCTTCTCAGACCTAAAAATTTGTTTGAACCATCACCTGGTAAAGGATTTGGAATATTTACGGCCAAAAATAACATGAAAGTTGGTGTACTTAATTTGATGGGAAATGTTTTTATGAAAAAATGTGAGGATGTATTCGAGATTGCGGATAAATTTATGAAAAAATATAAGTTAAAAGAGGATTATGATTTTTTATTAATTGATTTTCATGGAGAAATAACGAGTGAAAAAGCAGCTATGGGACATTTTTTTGATAGTAAAGCTACATTAGTTGTCGGTACCCACACTCATATACCAACAAATGATGCAAGGGTATTAAGGGGTGGCACTGCATATCAGACAGATGCAGGAATGTGTGGTGATTATGACTCTGTTATTGGAATGGATAAAAATAACTCAATTAACAGATTTTTAAAAAAAAAATCTATAAAACATTTTCCAGCAACTGGAGAGGCTAGTTTGTGTGGCGTGATTGTTGAATGTGATATAGAAACAGGGTTAGCAAAAAACATAGAAAATTTTATATATGGAGGAGAATTAAAAAATTCTCATTAATTATTATGTCAGGTCACTCGAAGTGGGCAAGTATAAAGCATTCTAAAGGTAAGGCTGACAAGCAAAGGTCTAAAGTATTTTCTAAATTATCCAAAGAAATTAGTGTAGCAGCAAAATCAGGTGAAAAAGATCCTGACATGAATCCAAGACTTAGATCTGCAATTCAAGCTGCAAAGTCAGCTAATATGCCAAAAGATAATATTGAAAGAGCAATTGCTAAATCATCTACTAATACTGAAACCAATTATGAGAACTTAAGATATGAAGGATTTGGTCCAGACAAAATAGCTGTGATTGTAGAGGCATTAACAGATAATAAGAATAGAACAGCTTCTAACATTAGAACTATATTTGTAAAAAGTGGTGGAAATTTAGGAACACAGGGGTCAGCATCACATAATTTTAACCAACTGGGTATTATTAAGGTTGATAAAAAAGAAATATCTGAGGAACAAATACTTGAGCTTGCAATTGAGTCAGGAGCTGAGGAGTGCATTTCACATGATGATTATCATGAGATTCAATGTGCAATGAATGAAATCTATAATGTAAAAAAAAACTTAGAAAAAACGATTGCAAATTTTATTTCAACTGAAATTGAGTGGGTACCGTTAAATAGTGTTGATGTGACTAAAGATAGGGTAGAGTTTGCAATTGAGTTTTTAGAAACTCTTGAAGATGATGATGATGTTCAAAATGTTTATTCAAATATAAATTTTGGAAATAATTAATGCTCATAATTGGAATTGACCCAGGCATAACCGGTTCTATTTGTTTTTTTGAAGATGGAAAAATAATTGATGTAGTAGAAATGCCAAATATGGCAGAAGGTAAAAAAAATAAAAAACAAGTTAATGGAGCGCAAATTTATCATGAAATTTTATTAAAAATTAAAAGTCTAAATAAAGAGGAAATTAAAGTTGTTATAGAGCAAGTTTCAGCAATGCCCGGTCAAGGAGTAACTAGTATGTTTAATTTTGGTCAATCATTCGGAATTTTAAAAGGTATATGTTCTGCAATGCAATTACCCATGTATTTTGTAAGGCCTGCAAAATGGAAAAAATATTTTGGCCTTATAAACTCTGAAAAAGACGCTAGTAGAACTAAAGCGATAGAGATATTTCCATATTTTTCATCACAATTATTAAGAAAAAAGGACTCAAATAAAGCTGATGCAATCTTGATAGCTAGTTTTTATTACGAAACATACAAATTAGAAGAATAAATTAAGTCTAATAAGGCCAAATTCATGACACATTTAAGTGTGAAATCATAATTATGGAAGCTGATATTACATCTCAAGCAGTAGGACTTGCATCAAATACTGATTTCTCATTATGGAGTTTATTTCTTAGAGCAGATTTCATAGTAAAATCAGTAATACTAATGCTAATTGGTTGCTCTGTTTATTCATGGGCAATCATTATTGAAAAATTTAGATTATTTAAAAAGATTAATCTAGAATCTGAAGAGTTTGAAGAAAAGTTTTGGAAGTCAAAATCAGCTGAAACTTTCTATAATAATTTGCCATCAAATTTAGAAAATCCTACAGCTTCATTATTTAAAGATTCTATGCAAACTTTGTTAAAAGCAAAAAATAAATCTAATCTAAATGAAAGAATGAGCAGTATGTTTGAAGTTAATATTGAAAAACAAATGTCAAAAATTGATAAAGGTTTTACATTTTTAGCAACAGTCGGCTCAACTGCTCCTTTTATAGGATTATTTGGAACTGTTTGGGGCATTATGAATTCATTTCAATCAATTGCAATTTCAAGAAATACAAGTTTAGCAATTGTAGCACCAGGTATTGCTGAGGCCTTATTTGCAACTGCATTAGGATTATTAGCAGCTATCCCAGCAGTTGTTGCCTATAATAAATTTAATAATGATTCTAAAAAATACACACAAAAATTAGAAAACTTTTCTAAAAGATTTTTATCAATAATTTAAATGGCTTTTAAACTCAACCGTTCATCAAAAGAACCTATGAGTGAAATAAATGTTACACCTTTTGTAGATGTAATGTTGGTATTATTAATTATCTTTATGGTAACAGCGCCCTTATTAACAGTTGGTGTCCAAGTTGACTTACCTGAGAGTTCTGCAGATACATTACCAGAAGAGCTAGAGCCATTAACTTTATCGATTAATGCTAAAGGAGAAATATTTATTCAAGAATCTAAAGTAGAATATGATAAAATAACTGCAAAAATTTTAGCTGTATCTAAAAATAGAACAGATACTAGAATTTATGTTCGAGGAGACAAATCAATAAATTATGGTAGGGTTTTAGAAATAATGGGAATGCTATCAGGATCTGGCTTTACTAAAGTAGCGTTAATTTCTGAACCATACAAAGAGAGGTAATAAAAGTGAATAGAAATATTGTTATTTCCTTTGGTCTTCACACATTGCTTGTTATAATTACAGCTATGAGCTTACCTTTTCTTGCTAAAAAGCCAATTGATCTGCCACCAATAGTTTCAATCGAACTAATCCAAATTTCTGACAAAACAAATATTCCCTTTGCACCTAAAGCAAAAAAAACAATTGAAAAAGTTAAAGAAAAAGAAAAAAAAATAGTTTCTGAGCAAGCTCCACCAAAAATGGTTAAAAAAGAAAAACAAGATGCAATTCCATTACCTGATGAAAAAATTAAAAAGATTAAAGAAATTAAAGAAGAAAAACAAAATCCTGAAAAAGTAGAAACTGAAGTAAAGCAAGTTTCAGAATTTGAAAAAAAAGATCTATTTGATCCAAGTAGTATTGCTGCCTTAATTGATAAATCTAAAGTTGAAACTGCACAAACAACTGAAAAAACTGACAAAATAACTCAAGATCAAGACAAGAATATTGATTTTGGAGGATTATCTTTAAGTGAAGAAGACGCTTTGAAAGCACAGATTTTTGGATGTTGGAGCATTCCATTGGGGCTACCTTATAATGAAAATTTATTAGTTAGAATTAAGTTACAATTAAAACCAGATGGTTCTATTATGAGATCAGAAATTCTTGACCACGCTAGAATGAACAAACCAGGGCAAGGATTTTATAAAGTTTTAGCTGAAAGTGCATTAAGAGCTATAAAGCTTTGCCAACCTCTCAGAGTTCCCAGCACAGGTTATGAGAAATGGAAAGAGTTACAGTTAAACTTTGATGCAAGAGAAATGTTAGAAGGATAAAATGTTATTTAGATATTTATTTATATTATTAATTTTATTACCACTCAAAGCTTTTGCTTTAATAGAGGTTGATATCACTCGAGGAAATCTTAATCCTTTGCCTGTTGCAGTTTCCCCTCTATCTATGGATGAAAAGTCGAAAAGTAATTTTAGGAAAATTTTAAAAAAAGATGATCTTGGGTCAGAAATATCTAAAGTTGTAGAAAATAATCTGAGACAATCTGGGCTATTTAATCCACTAAATAAAAATGCATTTCTTCAAAAACCTGATATTGCAAATTTAAAACCAAGATTTGAAGATTGGAATTTAATAAAGGCTCAAGCTCTAATAACTGGCAAAGTAACATTTGTAGATCAAAAATTAAGAGTTGAGTTTAGACTTTGGGATGTATTAGCTGGAAAAGAAATGATGGCACTGGCATTTACAACCGTTCCAAGTAATTGGAGAAGAGTTGGGCACATTATTACAGATAAAGTGTATGAACGTCTAACAGGTGAAGATGGTTATTTTGACACTAGAATAATTTATGTTTCAGAAAAAGGACCAAAAACAAATAGAATAAAAAAATTAGCAATCATGGACCAAGATGGGTTTAATAATAAATATTTAACACTTGGAAATGAATTAGTTTTAACTCCAAGATTTAGTCCAACCAACCAAATGGTGACTTATCTTTCTTATTTTAGAAATTTGCCTAGAGTATATCTACTAGATATTGAAACTGGAATGCAAGAAGTTGTTGGAGATTTTCCAGGCATGACATTTGCCCCAAGGTTTTCTCCAGATGGTAAAAAAATTATAATGAGTTTTGCTAAAGATGGAAATTCTGACATATACACTATGGATTTAGAAAATAGAATTGTTGAGAGAATTACCAACCATCCTTCAATTGATACTTCTCCTTCATATTCTCCAGATGGAAAATATATTACTTTTAACTCTGATAGAAGTGGTTATCAACAAGTCTACGTTATGGATAGCGGTGGAAAAAATGTAAAAAGAATTTCATTTGGAAACGGTTTATATGGAACTCCCGTATGGTCACCTAGAGGGGATTTAATTGCATTTACAAAACTACATAAAGGTAAGTTTTATATTGGTGTAATGAGAACTGATGGAACGGGTGAAAGATTGCTAACTGAAAATTTTTATCAAGAAGCACCATCTTGGTCTCCTAATGGAAGAGTTTTAATTTTTTATAGAGAAACTAAGACCAACTCAAAGGGAGAGGGTTTTTCAGCAAAATTGTGGTCGATTGACTTAACGGGGTATAATGAAAAGATGGTAGATACAGAAACAGATGCTTCTGACCCATCATGGTCATCACTATTAACTAATTAATGTTAATTTAAGTTGATTTTTATCTTGAAAGATCTAATTAGTTGTGAAAAAAGTAAGTAATTCAATTAAGGATTAAGGAGCAAAAATGAACTTAAGTAAAATTTTAAAGAATGGATTTTTAGTAATAGTTGCAAGTTTGGTGTTAACAGCTTGTGCTACGCAAAAGAAATTAGGGCAAACACAAGGTGATGTTTATACAGGAACAGATTCGGTAGAGTATTTAGCAAGTGGTGTCAAAGACAGAGTTTTCTTTGCAACTAACGAAACTGTACTAACTACTGCATCGAGAGAAACTTTAAGAAAACAAGCTACTTGGTTAAGAAAAAACTCTAAAATAACAATTGTATTAGAGGGACATGCTGATGAAAGAGGTACAAGAGAGTACAACTTAGCATTGGGTGAAAGAAGAGCCAATTCAGCAAAAGACTATTTAATGACTTATGGGATTTCTTCAGACAGAATTTCTGTATTAAGTTATGGTAAGGAAAGACCTGTAGATTCAGGATCTAACCCTTTAGCTTGGTCAAAAAATAGACGATCAGTTTCAGTTAAAGCAAACTAGTCAGACCTATTTAAAAAAGACCCTAATCGCATGAGCGATGGGGTCTTTTTTTTGCCATCATTATAATTAGTACTCATTATATTATGTTTAATTATAAAAAGTTAATTCAAGTAAAGTTAATATTTATTTTCATTTTCATCTCGAACGCAGTTTTAGCAGATAGTCATAATTTTAATGAGGTGTTAGAATTAATACAAAAAGATTTAAAGACATTAGAAAAAGCAGTTTATTCTGGATCAATTAATAATAATTCGAATAATAAAAAAGGTTTTAATGAGAATTCAGAAGATGTTTTAACAAGACATCTATTAAAATTATCAGAAATTGAAAAACAATTTCAAGAACTCACAAATAAATTTGAAGAAATAAATTTTAAGCTAGACAAACTATCTAGCAGGATGACAAAAGTACAAGCCGACAATCAAATAAGGTTTCAGGATATTGAAAATGCTTTTTCTACTGGAAGTGTTAATAAAAAATTCATCTCTAAATCAAAAGAACAATCTGAAAAGATCTTACCAGGATCTACACAACCACAAGACTTAGGTTCAGTGTCGTATAAAGATACAGAAACTAATCAGACAACACAACAAATACAATCTATAGAAACCACCTCTTCAATAGTGACTGAAAAATTTCAAGCAGAGGAAAGTATACTTCCAAGTGAATCTCCAGAAAAACAATATGAATTTGCAACAAGCTTTCTAAAGGTTGGAGATTACACGACTGCAGAGAGAGCATTTAGAGAATTTGTAAAAACAAACCCAGAGCATAAATTAGCGGGCAATGCTCAATATTGGTATGCAGAAACATTTAGAATTAGACAACTTTATACTGATGCGGCCACTGCTTACCTTGAAGGTTATCAAAAATATCCAAAAGGTGAGAAGGCTCCTATAAATTTATTAAAACTTGGTGTATCAATGGTTCAGATAGGAGAAAAAGAGCAAGGCTGTAAAATGATTGAGGCTGTTGAAAAACAATACTCTAAAGCAAACCAATCAGTATTGCAAAAAGCAAAGTATGAATCTAAAAAATTTGAGTGCACAAAATAAGACTCATAAAAAAATCCTTAATTATTTAAATACGAAAAAAATATCTAAAATTTTTAAAGAATTTTCTAGTTCTTTAATGGTCAAAGAAGATATGGCAGTAGCAGTTTCTGGAGGGCCAGATAGTTTAGCATTAGCTTACCTGGCTAAATGTTATTCAATAAAAAACAAAATAAAAGTTAAATACTATATTGTTGATCACAAACTTCGAAAAGAATCATCACTAGAAGCTAAAGCTGTAAAAAATATTTTAAGTAAAATTAATGTTAGTTGTGAAATTTTAAAATGGAATGGAAGAAAACCATCTTCAAATATTCAAGCAGAAGCTAGAGATAAAAGATATTCTTTATTAGCTAACGAATGTAAAAAGGCCAACATTAAATATTTACTATTAGGACATCATAACAATGACTTGCTCGAAAATTTTTTTATTAGATTAGTTAGAGGGAGCGGATTAAAAGGTTTGATCTCATTTAGTAAAAGTACAAAATATAAAAATAAAAATTTAGATATTTTAAGACCACTTTTGGACATAGAAAAAAATGATTTATTAAATATTTCTAAAAAAGTTTTTAATTTCTTTGTAGAAGATCCTTCAAATATAAATAAAAGTTATACAAGAATTAGAGTTAGAAATTTACTTCAATCACTCGTAAAAGAAGGTTTGGATAAAAAAAAACTTAAATTAACAATTAATAATTTAAAAGATTCAGATAAATCAATTAAATTTTATGTAAATAGAAATTTAGAGAATAACTCAATTTTTTTAAAAAAAAGTAATACCTATATCCTGAATTTTGGTTTTTTTGATCAAGCACATGAAATAATTTTTAGATCTCTAACGGTGGTTATTCAAGAAATAGGAAAAAATTATTACCCTGTTAGAGGCAAAAGCGTTAATGAATTAATCGAGAGGATTAATACTAAATCATTTTCAAAAGTCACTCTTGGGGGATGTTTTATTGATAGAATAAATAATACCATATTAATATCTAAAGAAAAATAGCATTCATTCTCAATTTTGTATCAATTTGACACTTGTTTAATTCACAAAAATTATTATCTTATACCTATGAATATGAAAAATTTAGCAATGTGGGCCGCAATTGTTTTTTTAACAATCGGTCTTTATAATATGTTTAAAAATCCCCAAACTAATGTGGGTAAAAATAATTCAATCATATTTTCAGATTTTTTATCAGAGGTTGATAATGGTAGAGTTGTAAAAGTAGAAATACAAGGAAACAATATAAATGGCGTTCTTGCAGACGGAAATTCATTTTCAACTTATTCACCTAACTATCCAAACTTAATTCAAAAATTATCCAGTAGAGGAGTTAGTATTTCAGCCTCTCCACGTGAGGATAAAATGCCATCGCTCTTTGGAGTTTTATTATCATGGTTTCCAATGTTACTATTAATTGCTGTCTGGATTTTTTTTATGAGGCAGATGCAAGGTGGAAAAGGTGGAGCGATGGGCTTTGGTAAATCCAAAGCCAAAATGATGAACCAATTAAAGGGCAAGATAACATTTGATGATGTTGCTGGAGTTGAGGAAGCAAAAGAAGAAGTAGAGGAAGTTGTTCAATTTCTAAAAGACCCTAAAAAATTTAGTAGACTTGGTGGAAAGATACCAAGAGGATGTTTGTTAGTTGGTCAACCAGGAACAGGTAAAACTTTACTTGCAAGAGCTATAGCTGGAGAGGCAGATGTTCCATTCTTTACTATATCGGGATCTGATTTTGTTGAAATGTTTGTTGGTGTTGGAGCTTCAAGAGTAAGAGATATGTTTGAGCAGGGTAAGAAAAATTCACCCTGTATTATTTTTATTGATGAAATTGATGCGGTCGGAAGAAGTAGAGGTGCTGGCTTAGGTGGAGGAAATGATGAAAGAGAACAAACTTTAAATCAATTATTAGTAGAAATGGATGGCTTTGAAACTAACGAAGGTGTAATAATTATTGCAGCTACAAATAGACCTGATGTATTAGATCCAGCCTTATTAAGACCAGGTAGATTTGACAGACAAGTAGTCGTAGGACTTCCAGATATTATTGGCAGAGAAAAGATATTAAAGGTGCATGTTAAAAAAATAAAAATGGCACCAGATGTAAATTTAAGAACTGTAGCAAGAGGAACGCCAGGTTTTTCAGGAGCAGATTTAGCAAATATTGTTAATGAAGCAGCATTACTTGCAGCTAGGAAGAATAAAAGAATAGTTACATTGAGTGAATTTGAAGAATCAAGAGATAAAGTAATGATGGGAGCTGAAAGAAGATCTATGGTAATGACAGAAGAAGAAAAAACTTTAACTGCTTATCATGAGGCAGGACATGCCATTGTAACAATTAACGAAAGTGCAGCTCACCCAATTCATAAAGCAACAATAATTCCAAGAGGAAGAGCCTTAGGTATGGTTATGCAATTACCAGAGCGTGATGAATTGTCCCAAACAAGAGAACAATTACATGCTCAATTAGCTATAGCAATGGGAGGAAGAGTGGCAGAAGAAATTATCTTTGGAGAAGATAAAGTTACAACTGGTGCATCAAGTGATATTGAGCAAGCGACTCAAAGAGCAAGAGCTATGGTAATGAGAGCAGGTCTTAGTAAAGAGTTAGGACCAGTTGCCTATGGCGCAAATGAAGAAGAAGTATTTCTAGGAAGATCAGTAGCTAGAACTCAAAATATGTCAGAGGAAACTGCAAAAAAAGTTGATTCTGAAATAAGAAAAATTGTAGATAAAGGGTACGAAAGAGCAAGGAAAATTTTAACGGAAAAAATTGATGACCTTCATAAGTTAGCAAAAGCTCTTTTAACTTATGAAACTTTATCAGGTGAAGAGATTAAAAATTTGATAAATAAAAATATACATCCATCTAACAAAGATGATTTTAAAGTTGAAGAGGAAGATAAAGGATCAGCTTTAAGCTCAATGGGTCTTAAGCCAAAAATAGTTCATTAAAAATAAATGAAAAAGTATTACACAAGAGCGTGTAATTTTGTTTATGGAAAATCATCTGTAAAATTAGTAAATCAAAAAATAAATTTTCCTTTAAATGGAATCAAAGAGATTTCATTTAGCCAGATTGAAATTATTTCAAGAGATCTAAAAAAAATAATTAACATTAAAGAAATAAAGAAATTATCCAAACCATTAAGGGAAAAGATTAACAAAGATCTTAAAATTATTATCAAAAAAAAAGGTAATTTTTCAAATTTAAATTTTAAAAAGATTCCAAACATAATGGGTGTATTGAATTTGACACCAGATAGCTTTTCTGATGGGGGAAAATTTAATAAAAAAAAAGCAGGATTAAAGCGAGCTAGTGATTTATTAAAATTTGGTGCAGATATAGTTGATGTAGGTGGAGAATCTACAAAACCAGGGTCTAAGGCTATAAGCGAAAAAAAAGAATGGAGTAGGATTGAAACAATTATAAAAACAATAGGTAGAAAAATTCCAATGTCACTAGATACAAGAAAATCAGAAGTTATGGACAAGGGTATAAAGATGGGTGTTAAGCTTATAAATGATGTATCAGGATTAAGTTATGACTCTAATACAATCGACGTATTAAAAAAAAGCAAATCTCCATTTGTAATTCAGCATTCACAAGGAATTCCAGAAAATATGCAAAATAATCCAAAATATAAAAATGAATTGTTAGACATATATGATTTTTTTGAAGATAAGATAAAATTTTTAAGATCTAAAGGCATAAAACATAACAAAATCATAGTTGACCCAGGTATTGGTTTTGGAAAAAATTTGAAACATAATATGAATTTAATCAGAAGCATTTCTATTTTTCATACTCTTGGTTTTCCTATACTAATTGGCCTGTCTAGAAAAAGATTTATCAAAGATTTAGCTGGAAAAAATGATAGCAAGGAAAGAATAGGAGGGACAATTGCTTCATCGTTATATTCAATGATGCAAGGTGTTCAAATCTTAAGAATTCATGATGTGAATGAATTGATACAAAGTATAAAGGTATTCAAACAATTAATAAAAGGCTAATGACAAAAAAATATTTTGGTACTGACGGAATAAGAGGACCTGTAAATAGTAAAAACATTAATGGGGATATGTTTTTTAAATTTGGCTTAGCTTCAGGAACATATTTTAAAACACAAAAAAAAAAGAAACAAATAGCAATTATTGCAAAAGATACCAGGCTATCTGGCTATACTCTAGAGCCAGCTTTAGTTTCTGGACTTACGTCAGCTGGAATGCACGTTTACACTCTTGGACCCCTACCAACAAATGGTCTAGCAATGTTAACAAAAGTTATGAAAGCAAATATGGGCATTATGATTACCGCATCTCATAATCCATATTATGATAATGGATTAAAGTTATTTGGCCCTGATGGTTTAAAATTATCTGATAAAATAGAAAAAAGAATAGAAAGTTTAATTGATAAAAAAATTGAAAATAATTTGTCAAAGCCTAAAGAGCTAGGACGTGTAAAGAGATTAGAAAGTGCGAATAAAGATTATTTAAAGATTTTAAAAAAAAATTTCCCTAAAAGTTTTAACCTAAGAGGCCTAAGAATAGTTATTGATTGTGCTAATGGTGCTGGATATAAAGCAGGGCCTGATTTACTTGCGTCTTTAGGTGCAAAAGTAATAGCCATTGGAATAAAACCAAATGGTTTAAATATTAATAAAAATTGTGGATCTACATTTCCGAATAAAATTAAATTTGCTGTAAAAAAATATAACGCACACATAGGAATTTCTCTTGATGGTGATGCTGATAGAATTATTATGTGTGATGAAAAAGGAGATATAATTGATGGTGATCAAATAATAGCTGCACTAGCAATTAGATGGAAAAGAAAAAAAATGTTAAGAGGTGGGGTTATTGGCACCTTAATGTCCAATTATGGATTAGAAAAATTTATTAGATCTAAAAAAATAAGATTTATAAGAGCAAATGTAGGTGATCGTTATGTAAAAGAAAAAATGCAAAGAAATAATTTCAATTTAGGTGGTGAGCAATCTGGACACATAATTTTAGGTAAGTTTGCAACTACTGGAGACGGATTGTTAGTTGCGCTGGAAGTTCTATTTTCATTAAGAAAAGGAGATAAAGCTAGTAATTTTTTTGATACATTTAAAAAAACTCCACAAATTCTAAAAAATATTGAAGTAAAAGATAAAACTATAATTAATAATATTGATGTAAAAGAATCCATTCGATATGCAGAAAAACTGATGAAAGGAAAAGGAAGATTATTAGTTAGACAGTCAGGAACAGAATCAAAAATTAGGGTAATGGGTGAAAGCGAAAATAGCAAACTACTTCAGAAGTGTTTAAAGATTATATTAAAAAAGATTAAATAAATTGAAACCTAAGTCTAAAATATTAATCATTGCTGGATCAGACTCATCAGGAGGTGCTGGTATTCAAGCAGACATTAAAACTGTTACTGCTCTGGGATCATATGCAATGACCGCAATAACTGCAGTAACAATTCAAAATACTACAGGTGTTAATTCTATAGTTTCTATAGATCCAAAAGAGATCTCTAATCAAATAGAATTCACATCTAAAGATATTAGACCTGATGCTATAAAAATTGGAATGTTACACTCTGCCGAAGTAATAAAATCTGTAATTTGTTCATTAGACCTTATTAAAGTTAAAAAGATAATTTTAGACCCTGTCATGATTGCTAAAGGTGGGGCAAAGTTAATAGACGATAAAGCAGTCACATTATTAAAAGATAGGTTAATAAAAAAAGTTAGTCTAATTACACCAAATATTCCAGAAGCTGAGATACTAACTAACACTAAAATAAAGACCAAAGAAGACATGATCTTTGCGGCAAGTATATTAATTAATTTAGGAGCGCAAAATGTTTTTATAAAAGGTGGTCATTTAGATTCTACAGTGGTCCAAGACATCTTTGTTAATAAAAAAGAAATTATGATTATAAAAAATAAAAGAATTACAACCAGTAATACGCATGGAACTGGATGTACCCTCTCATCTGCTATATCTACATTTTTTGCATGTGGAAAAACTCTAAAGAAATCTTGTGAGCTAGCAACTAAATATGTAAATAATTCTATAAGATCTAACCTTAACTACGGTAAAGGCCAAGGTCCTATAAACCATTTAAGTTCAATAAGTATAAATAAAAAATTTAAATAATGAGAAATGTAGTAGTAGTTGGTTCACAGTGGGGTGATGAAGGAAAAGGAAAAATAGTTGATTGGTTATCTGATCAAGCAGATATTGTTATTCGTTTTCAAGGAGGTCATAATGCAGGACATACATTAGTAATTGATGGTACGACTTATAAATTGAGATTGCTCCCCTCAGGAATTGTAAGAAAAAATAAGATTTCTATTATTGGAAATGGAGTGGTAGTTGATCCTTGGGCACTGCTAGAAGAAATTGAAGAAATAAGATCTAAAGGTGTTGAAGTGAATACAGATAATTTTATTGTCTCAGAATCTGCAAATCTTATTCTACCCTTTCATAGAGAGATGGATGAAATAAGAGAAGATGCTGCGGGAAAAGGAAAAATTGGAACTACAAGACGTGGGATTGGACCAGCTTACGAAGATAAGGTTGGGAGGAGATCTATTCGTGTTATGGACCTCAGATCTGAAAGTAACCTTGATCATAGATTGGAAACTGTCCTTCTTCACCATAATGCAATTAGGAAAGGACTTGGAAAAAAAATATTTGAAAAAGAAAAACTTAAAGAAGAATTATTAAAAATTGCACCAGAAATATTAAAATTCTCACAGCCAGTGTGGCTTAGAATTGATGAGTTTAAAAAACAAAAAAAAAGAATACTATTTGAAGGAGCGCAAGGAATTTTACTGGATGTTGATCATGGCACTTATCCTTTTGTAACATCGTCTAATACCGTTGCCTCCAGTGCAGCCACTGGAACTGGATGTGGACCTAATTCTATTCATTATGTATTAGGTATAACAAAAGCCTACACAACCAGAGTAGGTGAAGGACCTTTTCCAACCGAGTTAACAGACGATATTGGAGAGCTGCTTGGTTCAAGAGGAAAGGAGTTTGGAACCGTAACAAGTAGAAAAAGAAGATGTGGGTGGTTTGATGGCGTGTTAGTTAGACAAGCAATTAAAATTTCTGGGATTGATGGAATAGCATTAACAAAATTAGATGTTTTAGACGAATTGGATGAAATTAAAATGTGTGTTGAATATGATTTGGATGGTAAAAAAATGGATTATCTTCCGGCAGCAGTTGAAGATCAGTTAAAAATAAAACCTATTTACAAAACATTCCCTGGCTGGAAAACATCTACTCAAGGAATAAAAGATCTTGATGCTCTTCCAGTAAATGCTAAAAATTATATTTATGCTTTAGAGGACTTTATTGGTACAAAAGTTTCAAGCATTTCAACAAGCCCAGAACGAGAAGATACTATTCTTTTAGAAAACCCCTTTGAAGTCTAGTTTACAGGAAGTAAATTTTTAGATTTAGCCAAAATTAACATGTGTTTTTGAAGCTTCTCAAAAGCTTTGTTTTCTATTTGTCTAACTCTCTCTCTACTAATCTGATATTTTTTACTTAAGTCTTCTAGGGTTATAGGGTTATCAGTCAACCGTCTTGAGTTTAAAATCTCTCTCTCTCTATCATTAAGAATTTTTATAGAATCTTTTAGTAAGCTTTGTCTTTGTCCCATTTCTTCTTGGTGTGCAAATTTAAGATCATGATCTAACTCTTTATCTACTAACCAATCCTGCCACTCATCTCCATCCTCTCCTACATGCGCATTCAAAGAAAATTCTTTTCCTGATAATCTTCTATTCATTGATATCACTTCATGTTTACTGACATCTAATTTGTTAGCTATTTCATCTACATGCTCAGGTCTTAAATCACCTTCAGACTGAGGTGCAATTTGATTTTTAATTTTTTTTAAATTAAAAAATAATTTTTTTTGTGCAGTTGTTGTTCCTATTTTTACTAAACTCCAAGACCTTAAAACATATTCTTGTATAGAAGCTCTAATCCACCACATTGCATACGTAGCAAGTCTAAACCCTTTTTCAGGTTCAAATTTTTTTACAGCTTGCATCAAACCAACATTTCCTTCTGAGATCATTTCATTAATGGGAAGGCCATACCCCCTATAACCCATTGCAATTTTTGCAACAAGTCTAAGATGGCTGGTTACAAGTTTTTCTGCGGCTTTAACATTGCCATTTATTCTCCAATTTTTTGCTAGAGTGTATTCTTCTTCAGCTTCCAACATAGGAAATTTTTTAATTTGCTCAAGATAAGCAGATAGACCACCTTCATTTGAAAGTGTGGGAAGATGGTTGTTTATTCTAGTACTCATAAGTTTTACTTATTTAGTTAACTATAGTAGTAATTCAAGGTTTTATTTGTCAGTGTTTCTGAGTAATATCAAAATATTTTCAAGTTCTTGTGGCAAAATTGAGGTAAAAGTCATTTCTTTATTAGTTTTAGGATGAATAAAACCCAGTGTATGAGCGTGCAGAAATTGCCTATCCAATTTATAAATTAGGTTTTCTAAATTAGTATCGATATCTTTAAGTTTCTTGTACTTTTTTTTATACTTACCATCACCCATAATACTATTACCCATATGTGTCATGTGAACTCTTATTTGATGTGTTCTTCCTGTTTCCAATCTACATTCTACCAAACTTAGTGTGGGTGTTTTATCATTTTCAAAAATCTCTATAGTTTTATAATTAGTTATTGCCCTTTTACCTTTGGAGCTACTAACTTCCATCATTTGCCTATTTTTTGAACTTCTGGTTATGAAAGTATCAATTTTTCCAGATGAAGGTCTAAGTTTTCCCCAAATTAAAAGTTGATAAACTCTTGTAATTGTATGCTCACTAAATTGATGAGATAAATTTTCATGTGTTATATTATTTTTTGCAATAACTATTAATCCCGAAGTATCTTTGTCTATTCTGTGAACAATGCCTGGTCTTAGCTCATCCCCAATTGTTGATAATGAATCTTTATTATAGTGCATTAAGGCGTTAACAATTGTTTGATCGTAATTACCAGCTCCTGGGTGCATAATTATTCCAGCTGGTTTATCAATTACTAATAAGTCATCATCTTCATAAACAATCTTTAATTTAAAATCGTAGGGTTTTAATGAAGCTTCTTTTGGTTCTGGAATTTGAAGATCTACTTTATCCCCAATACAGATTTTTTTGGAAGGACTGTTAACAATTATATTATTTAACTTTAATTTTTCTTTTAAAATTAGATTTTTTATTCTAGTTCTGCTAATTAATTTTTCTCTTTTATTAACGAATACATCAAGTCGAAGATTATTTTCATCTGCTTTAACTATTAAATTAATGTTTTTTTCCATAAAATGTAATATTAATACTATATGCGCTGCTAGCTCAACTGGATAGAGCACCAGATTTCGAATCTGGGGGTTATAGG
>Ga0307986_10000378_pt1 | contig 33200 bp, 56 predicted proteins | sample EllFjometageno82_FD_203170 | JGI IMG/M metagenome (GOLD analysis project Ga0307986, IMG submission 203170) | Marine microbial communities from Ellis Fjord, Antarctic Ocean - #82 | ecosystem: Environmental > Aquatic > Marine > Unclassified | place: Southern Ocean | collected 2014-10-09 | reverse complement strand
GTTACATAATGACTATAATACGGGATAATGTAAAGTATTTTATACATACTGCACTATAGTGACTCAGGCAGATCAAAGCAGGGTGTATGTTACCCCTTACAGTGATCTAACCTTTCTTCTTGTTCTTTCTCTCTTGATATCTTCTCTCTGCATCTCTTACCATTAGGTATGATCCATACCCTAGTACAATCATTGATATTAGTACTACACCCGCTTCTATGACTATGATTAGTTCATTCATTACTATCTCTCTCCTCTATCTTTTTACGAGTGCTGCAGCAACGATTGCAATATTCATCCAACTCTTATCACTCATTGTTCTTTCTCTCTATTGAGGGCGCTTGGGGCAATGGCATCCAATGGGTTACTTCATCATGTAGATGTCCACGACTTCCACCGAAGGCGCCTTGTCCGTGATATCGTCCCACTGCTATACCCGTCACTTCAAAGTAATAGAGTACTGGGGAATCTATCTCTGGATAAGTATCCTCTACGCTGTGCCACTTATGATCGTCATTCAAGGCCTTTCGCAATGATGCAACTTCATCCTGCAAGTCATACACCCTTTGTTCAGTCCAATCTACATCACAACAGCACTCATGTTCACCATAAGCCATACATGTACAACCTTCACCGTCACTCATTGTTCTTTCTCTCTCAGGTCATTACCTTCTTGCATCGCTTTTGCTTCTACCCATCCATCCCAATTCTCTACGCCCACTGCTTCAAGGTAGTCTAGGAACTCACTGTCTCTCTTTAGGAACTCGTACAGTTCATAGGTGATTTGGATGTAGGTGCCGTCTTTTATCTTCATAGGTCGCACTCATCGAAGGGTGGTTCCGGCAAGGGCATCCAATGGGTGATACAGTGCATCACTCGGTCTGGACTTTGTGTTTCGAATACATGTCGGTCATACCATCCTACCGTGATTGTCCATTCATCATACATCAGGACATCCTCACCTTGGCTTGGTAATATGTTCTCTACGTTATGCCATTTCATGTTCTTTCTCTCATTGTGTATCTCATTATGTACATTGTATACAATGAGGAACCTTTTAGGGGTTATTGTAAAGGTTCCTTATATTATTGTAAAGGTTCCAACATTTCCTGCATTTGCTCGGATACTGTCAACTCTGTCCAGTTTACGAATACCTTTAAGGTTTGTTCATCGTCTTGGAGAGAATACATCACCTTGTTCACATCGTATTTCACATACACACGCCCAGTGTTGTCAATCAACTCTACACGAGTGACAGTATTGGGCATATCCACCAGCATTGTCTTACTCATCTTTGATACCCATTAATCCGTCCCAACGATAGTAAGCCATGCGATCACTACACCAATACCATCCAGTGTGTTTTTGTTCATCTTGACTCAATTCACTCTCGTAATACTTCAATCCGTTCTTTAGTCCGACTTGGGACAGTTGCTTCTCAGTTATCATCATCTCATTTTCCTTTGGGGGCGTCTAGCCCATGTACTTGACGACTTCGCCAGTGTTCCATTTCTTAGCATACTCTATTGCTTGTGCTTCGGTGTCGAAGAGTAGTGGCCGCAGGTTCTTTTCCATCCCTATCGTTTCCAGTAATCCAGTGTCATATACGAATTCGTTCTCAAACAATTCCACTTTGACTACATACTGACCATTCCACTCTTTCGCTTCGGGTCTTTTAGTGTGGGGTTTTATTCTTCTTCTTGCCATCATTCTCTCCTAATCTACACAGCTATTGTACCACGTTATCCTTGTGGTGTCAATACCTTTTTACTATTATATTAGTACAAGTGGCCGGTTTATGCGGTATTCTACCAGTATGCTGGTATTACGCTAGATTGTGAAACTTTCTCCACATCCACAGGATGCCTTCACGTTGGGGTTGTTGTACTCAAATCCTTCATTCAATCCCTGACGTACATAGTCCAGTTCGGTTCCCTCTAGGGCAACCACACTCTTAGGGTCAAAGAATAACTTGATACCATCATTCTCTACTACAGTGTCCGTACTAGTTGTTTCAGTAACAAACTCCAGTACATAAGCATACCCATTACATCCAGAGGTTCTTATACCCAAGCGAATACCCAAGGTATCCTCTCGTAGTGACATATGTTCGTGCATCTTTGCAGATGCAGCTGGTGTTAGAGTGATGATGACTGTTTTCCTTGATAATCCTTAACCGCTGCTTTGATAGCATCCTCGGCTAATACGCTACAATGTATCTTAACAGGGGGCAATGCTAATTCTTCAGCAATCTGCATGTTCTTTATCTCTGACGCTTTCTCTAGGGTCATTCCTTTAACCCATTCAGTTAGCAGTGATGATGATGCAATCGCACTACCACACCCATACGTCTTGAACTTAGCATCAGTGATGATACCCTGTTCGACTTGTATCTGTAGTTTCATTACGTCACCACAAGCAGGAGCTCCTACCATACCCGTTCCGACATTAACGTCCTCAGAATCCATAATACCCACGTTGCGAGGGTTTTCGTAATGGTCTAATACCTTTTCACTGTAAGCCATGTTATGACTCCTTAATTTAGTACAATTTAACGAAATAACTGGATTGGTCGGTATCTGAACTAGCGTACCTGAACAATGCAGTTGCAAAGTTGTCTCTTTGAATAGAACTACCACTCATTACAGCGTCTAGGAAATTCATACACAATATCTTACTGTTCTTGAAGTTATCGTCTTGTTTTGATAACAATTCTATGAATTCATCCTTACCTAGTTCTGGTTTAGTCGTTGACTGTCCTAAACGATGTCTTTTGTATGCCTCGTACAGCGTATTGTCGAAGTCGAATCGGGTTTGTTTGATCTCGGTTAGGAACTGTGCTTCTGAAGTCTTGTTTGCAAACACACTCTTACTAAAGATATCCTTCAAGTAAAAGTCCACGTTACCACCACCAATCTTACCACCAGCAGCTGATGCACCCTTCACTTCACCCTGCCATGATGTACTACCACCGAATGTCCTAAACTGCACTTCCTGTCCAGATATCTTAACATAGATGTCTTGTGAACTGAAGAAGTCTCCTGTCTTGCCGTAGGTATACCCTTGCCATTTATACGACTCTCTACCCGCTTTCATTGCTGGTGTAGAGAATTCTTGTAACCTTGCAGCAACTGCCGCAGAAATCTTTTTGAGTGATATACCTAGTAATTGGATACCCGTCTTGTTAGCATTACCACCCAGACGTAACACCTCACCATTGAGTTTCCCCCAAGAGTCAGTGAATTTATCTAGTGGTGTGGACGTAGAAGAGGATGTAGAGGCCCAAATGTCGCCTGGATTCCACTTATCATGGGAGAAACTGCCGGGCGCTTGTGGTTTGCCCTTTAACTTATCGATTGTATGACATGCAGTCTTAGCCTTGTACACGTTAGTCATAAACGTAGAACCACGATGGAAGTGTACCTTGCCTGCGGCGAATTTAAGTTCACTATACATCTTGTTTGCAGTCTTTAGGTAAACATCATTAGCTTCCCAATCAGCAGGGCCTGACTTCAAGCACTGATCAAGAGTCCTGTCTGTATGTGCATACATCTTCGCTTGTTTGAGTTGGGCATGGGATACTGATTTACATGGGTGGGTTGTAGCATAGTTGAATACATGTGAACAGTAAAAACACTGTAAGGATTCTGTTAATGCTGTATCTTCTGCACCGCCGCCTGAACCACCACCGCCACCAAAGTCTCCATCCTTGAATATCTTTGAATACTTAACTGTAACGATGTTCTTACCGTTCTGGTAGGTTAGTTCTCGTAACTTCTTATCGTAACTCACGCCAACGAATTGTCGGCCTGTTTTAGCAGCGCCAAGAGTGAACTTCTTCTTATCTTTGATTTTTAGTTCAAAGATTTTGTCTCTAGTTTCTCCAGCATATGCTCCACTAGCGGCGCTTTTACTGAAGTCTCCTAATTTTAATACTGGCATGTAAAGTCTCCTTAGAAGTATTTATACATGCTATGGTAACATAGTTAGAAGAATTCGTCAAGGGTTGCAGTACCCCATTTGTCCGATACTTTACTTACGTTACTCTTGTTGTGTTTTACACTATCACCCCTATGCTCATAAGGCATGGTGTCGGTAAGTGTATAGGATGTCTCGTATGGACGTTTAATCTTCCATTGCAAGTCTTTGCCCTTTGGATAGTCTAATGTCCACTTCATGGTGGATTGTTTTAATAACTTTCTAGACTTCTTGGTGATGGGGTAGATGTACCGAAACTGTTTACCGAATATACGAGAGAATCCTTGTTCACCCATGTATGCATCAGATGGTCTTGGCCCATACTTTAAGTCGGGACGATTCATTATCTTCTTCAACTTACGTTGTATCGTGCGAAAGTGTACCTTCTCACCATCTTCTGTGACATATACGTCACTCCAGATGAACCCACCATACAGGAAGTTCGCTGCTTGATAGACATAGCCGGGCTTACCCACGATACCATCGGCCCATGTGTATAGGAATTTGCACTCTGGTATGTTCTTCTTAATCCATGATATAGTAGCACTCTGCATCTGTGACTCAGAGTTTCGAGGCATGGACTCATCCATACACATCTTACCTATCTCAAAATAGTCTGCCGTGGTTAGTTCTGGGAACATCTTCTTGATTGTTCCCATTGGGTTAGTACCCCAACCTAGCGTTAATACACCCACCAGCACATCGTCCTGATAAGCACCTAACCAATGTTTGGTTAGTCTCGGCATCACTGGACTATAGTGTCGCTCCTGTACAAAGAGGGTTGCGACTCTATAGTCAACAACCTTCATTACAATCACTCTGGAGGCCAAACCGTAACAAACACCTCAAATTTCTTTTCTTTAGACTCATCAACCCATAATGGATGGTCTGCGGCGTGCAATGCTAATATTTCTTCTTCGTTAACTACTCGGTGTGAGAAAGTAGATTCTCCCAAGTATTCCTGAGAAAACTCAATAGCATCTTCACATGCAACAGAATCTAATGCCCAGTGCGATTTGTCCTTTCCCCGTTCATCTATCCCAACGGGTACTTCGACTACATATCGCATACGATATTGTGATAGGGTTTCTACCAATACAAACTGTGTTTTTTCACTCATCACCATGTCCCCCACGGTATTTTAATTCGTTTTCCATCGCCATTCTAGTCGGTGGATATATCCTAGTCTGTGTATCAAGACATGCTTGTATGTGATCAGTGTCCATCTCAGCTAGTGTAATACGTTTCAGGGGTTGGTCTCCATTGACACCATATGTCCCCCAAGTCATCGATTCTCGTACCTTTTCATGTGGGTCATCGATATACACACATAAATGTTCTTCATCACCATTAGCACTACATCGAACATAGTCAAGTCCACCATCGATCATATACTCTTTGCCATTGGCATCAGTGTATGTCTTAAAATCATGTCGATGATGACTCTCTAATATTGTCCCGTCTGGTGTGCGTAATGCATTACGAATTAAATCAGACATCTCATAAGTCTCCTATAGGATGATTTTCATCATACCAATTATCAATAATATACCGTAGTACCATTGCACAATACCCTTCGATATAGTCAGCAGTTTCCATGAACTGTTCAAGTTCCCCGATTTGTTCCTTGGTTAGAGTCTCCGTGTCTCGTGTCTCAGTACCAAAATACTCTTGGATATCCAATAGTACCCACTCATACGCTTGAGTCTCAAGTTTATCCGATAGTTTCTCTACGTTGTTAATATTAAATTTAGTCATAATTTATTTCCGTTAGATTGATAATGGGGTATACATCGTATAACATAATGTAATCTCTTCCCCGCCCTTTATGTCTTCAATTGCATATAGATCATAATATTTTACATCCCACCCAGCTGGCCAATCTCCAACAGTTTGGCAGTTGGGTGTGTCTGAATGATTTACGAACCCACCTAGTGGTGTCCTAATCCATTCTCCAGCATGGTTACTGTCTCCCTCTGCCTTGATACGAACCATGCCAAGGTTAACCCCAGCTGATATATCTTCAGTAGCGAATAGTCCTAAGCCTTCTATAGAACTTTGTTTTATAGTAACACTACTGGGCAGTGGTCGATATGTACTCACACCTTGTTCCTCATTGTATATTGACTCTAGCAAAACGTCCGTAGATAGATTATCTATGGACTCTCCATACTTTTCAGCATAGTCGGTGATTTTCATGTTACGACAACTTGTCATTGAAAATCTTCGTTGCAATTGCAACCGAGTTATAACTGTTTCCACCGATATGCCACTCATACTTGTCTGTAGGAACACCTGTCGTCTTCCAATCGTATATGGTGAAGACTTCTCTTATAGTCTCTCCCTCATCCCAGAAGTCTGGAACCTCGGCTTCACCCGACCATTCAGCATGAACCTTCTCATAAGGGTCAGCATTCGTGTAGGTTGGTTCACCAAACACTTCACATAGTTCTAGATACGATGCAGTCAACTCACCTCGGTAGGTAGTGCCGGTGACATCAATACTGTCATCCACTTCCCAACTAAGAATTTTAGTATCATTCTCCATATTTTACTCCTAAATAAATTCCAAGTGACATTGAAGACATTCCTAGTACACTATACTTCAACATCTCTATCAGTGTCATGGAGTTTTCCATACATTTTCCATCACAATCGTTACCAGCAACCCCAAGGATTGTGATAAATCCACCAAAGATTAAGGTATACCCTAAATATTTTAATATATTGTTCATGCCATCTCCGCCATTTCTTCCATTTGTGCCCAATAGACACTCTCTTCTATAATAGTGATTTCACGTTGTTCTTCTTGTTCCAGAACCATTTGTAACTCAGCAGCGTTGCCGAAGCAAATCTCTTTGCTGATAATTTCACCATTTTCAATCAATAAGTACATAATATAACCTTTTCCTAAGCGGGGGCAAATAACTGTGACATGCCCTTGTGAACAACATTGTAAGCGTTAACTTCGTAACACCAATTCTCGAAGAATTCATCATCATCTTCAGTGTGTAATTCGCAATGGTCATTCCAAATCTTGACCATTGACTTCATTCCCCCAAGCAAATCACCAGTACCGTGACGGGTAATTACGTTAGTTGCTTCAGCAAAGGTTGGGGTTTCTTTATAAAAAATTGGGATTCTAAACATAATATATTCTCTCTTGGTTTGTTTTCTCACTCTATGTAACCATTATACCACTGTTACCATAACAAGTCAAGTCTTTTTTCAAGTTTATTTCACTTTTCTTAGAACATATGTACATATGCATATAACTTTATGATATAACAGACATAATCTCTTCAAACAAGTATTCCTCTAGGTCATCCTCATTAGCCTGATACCTAATACCAATACCACCGGCCGCAATCCACCTTTTAATGTTATCTGGTTTGTCATCTACCAAAATGTTTGGAGTGCCGTCATACTTGTCAACAGCATAGTTCTCTTTCATTCCTGTGAATATCAACTTATCCACCTGAGGCATGAACTGGTTATCTGTCAACCACACTCGTTTCCAGTATGCAGAGTTGTCTCTGTCACCTCGTAGTGGTGAAGAACAAATACCCCAATCACCGTATTCCTTTGCAAACTCTACCAGTTGGATAGACGTTTCGAAAGTCTTTAATGTGTTGAAGAAGTCAGTACCTTTTAGGGCTACGATTGATTTGTCCCTATCTGGAAGTTGTTTCCAGTGGTCAACACTGTAGTACTCTTCCAAACCCTTAAAGAAGTCAGCGATGACTCCATCCATATCTAAAAACAATGTCATATTAGATGCACTCCACTCGTGGCAAGATTGTACCGTTACTTTGATAAACCATAGTAGTCCAACATCTCTGACTGTCTGGAATCGTTTGCGTACTTTCATAATTATTATTCAGACGAATAATATCCACAGCGGTTATTTGTTGATTTTCTTGTTGTACACCCATTAGGGCAACTAGTAATAATAATTCATTCATAATGTTTTCTCTCTATTTCTCAATTTATATACCTATTATACCATTGTTTCGGGAACAAGTCAAGTGTTTCCTTAGACTTATTAGTTATAACCTTATAACTAAACTTCTTTATTTACTCTCCATTACTTCAATAAATGTCTCTGAAGCTTCAGTTCTAGTGTGGCCACTCACAATACGTTTCCCTTCTGGTGTAAAAACACTCCACATTCCAGTTGACCCAGAAACAGTATACCCATCATACCCAGAAATTTCCCATCGTGCTGGACTCGTGCCAAATCCGTTGCCCTTCCATTCAGTGTTTGATAGTTTTTTAAGTTTCATTTTCTATTCCTCGGTCGTGGTTTAATCTTCTGTACTCATAATATTTCCTTCCTTTATCTTATGTAGCCATTATACCAGTGTTTTCACAACAAGTCAAGTGTTTTGTTAGACTTATTAGTTATAAGGTTATAACATTTCCTTTGGAAATAGATTTTTCTTGATAGCGTATTCAACAAAGATACCAATGTCATACTCACTTTCAACAGCACGAAGTAGCATGTCTCCATTACCGATAAGGCAATCAGATTCCGTCATAAGCCATTCACCATACGCATCTTCTAAATGTTCATTTTCAAATATTGTTGCAATTGCAGTTTCTAAATTCATAATTTTTATCTCTTTCTCTATTTTATATACCTATTATACCATTGTTTTGACAACAAGTCAAGTGTTTTCTTCAAAATAATGAAAAAAAGTCCAAAAAAAAGTCCTTGCATAACAAAGACTTAAAGGGTTTTCTAAAAAAGATTTATTATTATCGTCTTTTCTTGGATAATTCCTGCGTAATCCAGCGTTTTGCAGTCGGATTAGTCACTTTTGTCTTGACCATCAACATTATCCGTTTCCAGACTTTATTAAATACGTCTTCTCCAGCATCATTGTTATCCACAATAATGAAGTCCTTTGAACCAAAGAGTGATTGGAATTTACCAATATTACTTTGTACTTCATTCCACATTTGAGCAACCTCTTTCTCTGGTAATGTTCGCTGACGTAGACGATTACGTTCCTGTGCGGTATCCAGTGAAGTGTTGACAAAAATCATAGAACATTCGTATCCAAGTGCTTTGAGCGACTGCATTTGTTTAGCAATCTTATCATAGTCCTTGCCTGTTCCATCAATAATGATACCCAACCGACCTGTTAAGAACCCACCTTGTTTTGCCCTTGTGGTCTTTTTCGCCTTTACACGAATTTCTTGGCCCTGTTTAGAGAAAATGTCTTCTGGTGTTGGTTCTAAACCAGCATCCTTTAGCATCTTCTCATAGATATCATCACTATTGATGATTTTCATACCTAAACCGCCAGTAGTCTTTCTAACTACGAAAGATTTACCACTGCCCGGCCCTCCTGCTAGGAAGATTGCCTTAAATATGTTGGGGTCGTAGACTCCCTCTTGCATGTCTTGAAATGTCTTCATTTTTTGTCCCTAACAACTCTCGAATTTTGTTTGTGTATATTTCCTCATAGTATTTATCATCCCCTGTATCCTCAATTGCAACCCTTCGGTTCAGTCTTTGTTGGAAGTTCATCTTTTTAAGTCTGTTTTTGAGTTTAGTGGTCATAAGTTACCCCGTTATAAGTGTGAAATGGTTAACATAACAAATTAGGTTGTTCTTGGCCTCCTTTAGTAAGATGATGGGGATGCGTCTTCTTCGCCCATCGGGATTAATTGATCGATAACTTCGACATCTTTAGCATCGAAGAATGAAACACCATTTTTTGGATAGTGTTGAGACACCGTATCACGAACAACTTGCATATGCATTGTATGCGCTGGTTGTCCATCCATACGGGTGAATTTGTGTCTGAGTTTGGTTATAAGGTATCGTCCACCATAGTATGGGTCTCTAGGGCCCTGATCTAGAACCTTTCGATTCTTATTCTTGATGTTGATACCAATCAAATCCCCTGCTGAGATAGAAGTGTTTCCATGTACCGTTATGTTAAGAGTAATTGCAGCATCCATTGCTGCGAACCTACCCTTCCTACGTTGTAACCAGCTGTCTGTACCTGTGTAGTCGTATTGTCCAGTGTGTCGTACTGATAACAATCCGCCAGGCTGATTCCTGTCCACTGCCTGCATATAGAGGGTGGATTGATCGTAGTCTGCAAGGAAATTGCCGAAATCATCTTTACTTTCAGAGGCCAACGGTGCGTTCTCAGTAACATATGCGGCATGTTTGTCTGCGTGTATGTCTTGTTTCTCACCTTTTTTGAAACTGTCAAAGTAGTTGTAGTTGAAGTTCTCTACAGTCTTATTCACTAAGTCAATCATCAGAAGGTTGGATGCATACATACCCTTTCGCATGTTCATCATTACATTGGTAGAACCGACTACATTATAGTTAATAAGGTTAAGGGAATTACGAGAAGCGTCAGCACCTAAGTTTGGGGTATCTTCGACATAGACTGTCCTGACATTCTTTCTGTCCAACATACTATCGATGGTTCTAAAATAGAATCCCTTACATGTCTCATAGAACAGAAATGTAGGTGCAAAATTATATTTGTCAGATAGACATCTTTTTGTAATAGAGTTGATGAAGTCCAGCGGCCGCATATTTGGAGATACGAACTTATAGTTGTTCGCTGTTTCTTCATAGTAGAATTCTTTCTTAGAATTCAATAAGTCTTCATCTCTTATAATCTTCTGAATAATATCAGCTGAAGGTTCACCATCGAACGCTTGACTTATTCTAATCCTATTACTACGAATTGCCTCAGCAGTAGTAAACGACAGAACTAACGCTGTTGTGTTGTCATTCACATCAATCTTACTATCCACCTTAAAGATGTATAGAGCGTGTTCTGTGAAATCGAGTGAACGATTTCTATCAGGTACACTTGATTGTGGAGTTGTTAGTTTTAACAACAACTTCTCTTGTCCAACTATGGGGAGAGATGTTAACAGGTTGTTCGTATCTACAAGAGCAATATCTCCTGTCAATGATGATTTGAAGATGTCTTCAAAGATATTGATTGATGCGACTAGTTCAGTGACATCGACTACTTCACCACTTGTTGAACAAATCTTACAAACATCAAGTTGATACTCGCCTGCATAATTTAATTTAGCCATTATTAAGCCCTAATGCTTTTTCTAAATTCTTCTTTTACCGAATCCACATACTGTGGACGAATAAGTCTAATTCTTCGTTTCTTCTCTACCTGTGCCTGTTCATATTCAAAGTTAGTGATTGCAGTTGCATCCACTGGAATTGTTGTAGCAGGGTCATTTGGTAGTTCGATTAATACTGTGGTGTCGCCAGAATCTTGATAAATTTCATAATGATGAACATCATCTACATCATCATATTTTGATTTTGCGAACCTTTCAAGTCTAGTAACAGACATGGGCCAATCCGTATAGACATCTTTGATGTTATTAATCAGTAGAATAATCCAGTGTAAGTTAGCATCACCATAAAAGTTATGTGCAATATCTTCTGGACGTTCTCCATCTGGAATATCATAGTAATCATAAGATGCACTATAGATAATAGACTTTTCAGATATTCTTGCTCTACGGGTAATGTCCGTCATTTTGGTAATTACACCATCACCTTTAACATCATGGTCAACTTTTGGAAAGTGAATAAAATACATTAGAATCCCGCCATTACTTTAGATTTAGTCATTATCTCTAGTTCTTTAAATTGTAGGGTCAATTCTGTTTCTGTTGGACGATTGTCGTGATAGAATTGTGGGCGTTCACCACCATACTTCACATCAACACTCTCTAAGAAACACTCACCTATTTTATGCAACTCTTTTTCGTGTGCATATTGTATCAGGTATGTTGATGGAGCAACCAAGAGTCGTCCAAATTCTGTCCCAGCTGGGACATGTGGTAACATGTGGAATCTAAAAGACTGCACGATTGCTTGTATTGTAGATGCTTCATCGGCACTGTGTGGTATGAGTCTAAATGTAAATGAAAAGGATCGTCTATCCAAACCCTCAAACATCATCTCAGTTCTATTGTTTTTCGTTACACCACTGTTAATTTGTTGTGCTGCGGTGGCACCAGTTGCACCAAGTGTTTCCATAACACCTGTGCCAGCTCTTGCTAAAGCGTCACCGACCCCAGTACCAACCTGACTCAATGCCGCTTGAGCGCCAGCAGATGCATTACCCAAAACTCCATCTGTACCTCCACTAAATGTACTCACAGCACTTACGCCGGCTGCAACCAATCCACCCATCTCTGCTTCGCCAAAGTTAACTTTTTGTGATACAGAAATATTAGCAGGAAGGTATAATTTCACAGAATCCTTTGAAGTTTTCATAGGAGCTCTTGGCGTAGTCAAGTTTTGTTTTAGGTTTTCGGGTTCTTCGGTATAGGCACCGCCCGTTAAATATGTGTTTGCACCCGTATGTTCACGAGCAGTAAACTTTACCCAATGCTTAGAATTATTACTTTCGTCAGCGCCATATTGTAGATTCTGACTAATCTTTCTTCCAATGCCGGAATTACCGTAATTCCCAGCACCTGAGCCAATCATTCCATGCATTCCATCTGTACTAGTGGACATTATTTAATTACCCCAGCTCTTAACATATCTAAATACTCCTATAGAAGAATAGTTCTTTAAAGTATTTATAAGGTTTATCATGGCGTATCGTGGAAAATTCGTACCTACCAATATAACAAAATACAGAGGCGATGTCAATAAGATTGTGTATCGTTCTCTTTGGGAGCGTAGGTTTATGGTGTATTGTGACAATACTAGTGCAATACTAGAGTGGGGCAGTGAAGAAGTTATCATACCATATATATCTCCCCTAGATGGCAAGCGTCACCGATACTTCCCAGATTTCTACATAAAGGTTAAACAAAAAGATAAGAACATCCAAAAGATGATTATCGAAGTTAAACCAAAGGCACAATGCGGCCCTCCTAAAACTCCCAAACGTAGAACCAAACGATATATTAATGAAGTTCGTACATGGGGTGTCAACGAAGCAAAGTGGAAAGCAGCGATTGATTGGTGCAAGGATAGAGGTATGGAATTTAAGATACTTACTGAAGATCATGTTGGCTAGTCTGTATAAATAGATGTATGACTTACTTTGATAGCATATTAGAACGAAGCGGTGGGAATGAACGGTCGATAAGATGGTTTAGAGATCAGATTCGTGAGCTAGGAACTCCATCCCCAAAACAGTTGATAATCGAAGGAAAGGTGCGTTCTGCCCCTTTGTTTGGTAAAATGAACTTCTTTGGGTATGACCCTAAGTATAAAGCGAGTTTACCTTATTATGACAGATTCCCACTCATCATGCCAATTGAGGTTGCAGAGGGAGGATTTATTGGATTAAATTTCCATTATCTATCCATCCCCATGAGAGTTAAACTACTTAATGTAATAACAGAATATGCAACAGATGATAAGATGAATGAGAGCACAAAAATCCGTCTGACATGGAATAGAGTTAAAAGACATCCATTAGTCAGACCCACAGTAAAGAGATACCTATTCGACCATGTAAGATCACCATTCAGAGTGATTGATGCAGATGAAATGATGATGGCAGTGTTGTTGCCAGTACAGAAATTTGTCGGTGCGAGTGAAGGTAAAGTTTATTCAGATTCTAGAAGGATGTCAAAATAATGCCAATCGTCACACCGCCCCTAAAGAACGAACAGTCTAGTAAGATTACTGCCTTTCAAACTACATTTAGTAAAAATGTTTCAAGGCCAAACCTATTTCATGTTCAGATAACAGCACCAGTTGGATTGCAATCCAAAACCCTCGCTAATGAACTGGAATTGCGTGTTCAGAGTGTAACCATGCCGGGCAAGAATATTTCAACCACTCCAAATGACAATGCTTATGGCCCATCCTATGAAATAGCGAATGGAATTAGTTATGCAGAAGAGATTGAAGTAACGTATATCCTTGATCAAGATCATAGGGCAAGAGAATTCTTTAACAATTGGCAGGACAAAATTGTAGACCCAAGTAGTTATGACCTAAAGTATTATAAGGATTATATTGGTGAGATGACAATCTACCAATTAGACCAGAACGATAACAATGCATCTGCTGTACAGGTACACCAAGTGTTTCCAAAGTCAGTAGGCCCCATTCAGTATAGTATGGAATCTGGAAGCGCTTTCTTAACTGTAAGTGTGAACATGGCGTTCAGGAATTGGACACCATTGATAGTAAACTTTCAGGGAACAGATGTCGCTGGATGGATAGATGACAGCTCGGCACAACCAAGTACCCCAACGGGATTACGTTCTGCCCAGTTGAATGCACTTTATAAGATAAGGGATGTGTTTGGTGTTGGTTTACCGCCTGGCGCAGAATCTGGTCTAAATCAGATGCGGTCAATATCAAAATATGCAAGTGACCCAGTAACATTTTTAAAGAAGTCAGTCTCACGATACGCTTAGCGGATTAGGACTATAAACAGTGACTATAAATACTATTAACATTATGTAATCAGGAGATAATAATGGCATTACCAAAGTTAGCTACGGCTAAATATGAATTGATACTACCCTCGACAGGGGCAAAGGTTTCTTATAGACCTTTCTTAGTCAAAGAAGAAAAGATACTACTAATCGCACAAGCAACAGGTGAAGAATCTGATATGCTACGGGCAGTAGAACAGATTATTGAGAACTGTACGTTCGGCGAATTAAAAACTGGCGAACTACCTTTCTTTGATATTGAGTTTGTTTTTATTAAACTACGCTCTAAGTCTATCGGTGAGGTTGTAACAGTTAAATTGTTGTGTCCAGATGATAATACGACAAGAATAGAGGTTGATATTAATTTAGAAACAGTTGAATGTGTACGAGAAGTAGGACATACACCAGACATCAAATTGACTGATACTATAGGTTTATCATTAGAATACCCTCGCATTGAGTCTATTGCTTCGATGTCGGAGTTATCTGAGGGGGAAGCAGGATTTGCAATTGTTAAAAGTTGTATATCACAGATTTATGATGAAGAAAATGTTTATGCTAAGAGTGATATGGATCCAAAGGAACTAGATGAATTTATTGACTCCCTGTCTCATAGTCAATTTGAAAAGATTCAAGAATTCTTTGATACTATGCCTAAAGTGAAACATGCAGTTAAAGTAAAGAATCCTAACACTGGGGTAGAGAGTGAAGTAGTAATTGAGGGTATGCAGAATTTTTTCTAATAGCCCTCTCTCATAACACACTTGAGAACTATTACAGATTAAACTTTACACTTATGCACCAGCATAATTATTCTTTAACTGAACTTGAAAGTATGTTACCTTGGGAGAGGGAGATTTACATCGCTCTTTTAACACAATACTTAGAAGACGAATCAATGAAGGCTCGACATTCGAGTCAGAACAGGAATGGATAAAATTATGTCAGAAGAAGAAATTAAGAAGACGGAAAACCACCCAGCAGATACTAATGGTGATGGTGTAGTATCAGACGAAGAACATGCAATGTACATGGAGTTCAAGCGTAAAGAACTTGAAGACAATGATGCTATGCGTGATGCACAACGACAAATGGCATGGTTTGCACTGTGGGGTATGTTGTTATATCCTTTTGCAGTCATACTTGCAGTTGTACTTGGTCTTGGTGAAGCGAGTAAAGTACTTGGAAGCATGGCAAGTGTATACTTTGTATCTGTCGCTGCTATTGTCGCTGCGTTCTTCGGAACTCAAGCATATACAAAGAAAAAATAGGTAAATCAAATGGCTGATACTCTAAACGAATCTCTATTAAAAGTAACTGAAGAACTAAAAGAGACAAATCAACGCTCTCTTGAAGCTTCAAAGGAACTTGGTAAAGTTACAAACTCCCTTGGACGTAACAAGCAGTCTGAGGATCTTGGCAAGGCAATTAAAGACTCTCTTGGTATAGATGCACTTAAAGGTGCGTTTATGAATATCCCAGGCATGAACATTGCTAAGGCAGCTACTAACCTCGTTCTAGGGAAACGTAAAGAGAAACTAGAAAGAAAGAACCTTGCAAAGCGTTTAGGTATCACCGTAGACCAACTAAAGATTCAGACTGCACAACAGGAACTTATACTCGCACGAAAAGCAGAGTCGGCCAAGTTAATTGAAGCTGCAGAAAAGTTAGGATTCAATACAGATAGAATTGAAAGAGTAAATGAAGAAGGTAATCTAGAATTAAACGGGGCCCTTAGAGAAAATAATGGACGGTTTGTTTCTAGTGCAGATGCAAGTGCAGACGCTCAACTTCGTGCATTACAAGATTTTAGTTCTGTACAGGAAGCATCAACGCCTACGGAAGAACCAAAGACTACAAGGGAAGACTTCTCTCCTGTCGAAGTAACTGGATTAGAGCAGTCTACATTAGAAAAACTAGCATCAGAGAATACTCTTCTAAGTATTGCTGATAAGTTAACCGAAATGATTTCTGCACCATCAGTTATTGCGGGCCCATCTGGTGCTGCTGCATCTGAGGATGCTTTGGAATCTAGACTTACAGCAGATAAGTCGTTATCAGAACAAGAGAAACAGACTAAATTATTGGAACGGATTGCTGGTTCATCCGGCGAGAATGCTGACACCAATAAAGAAAAAGATGGTGATGGCGGAGGATTTCTTAGTTCCATCGGACTCGGCGGCGCTGGTCTGGCGTCCAGTATTGCTGCTAAACTGGGTTTCAGTAAAGGTGGGAAGTCTGTTACTTCTAAACTGGGTAAAGGTGGGAAGTCTGTTACTTCTAAACTGGGTAAAGGTGGGAAGTCTGTTACTTCTAAACTGGGTAAAGGTGGGAAGTCTGTTACTTCTAAACTGGGTAAAGGTGTGAAGTCTGTTGCTAAAGGCGCCTCTGGTGTTGCTGGAAAGATTGCAAAGGGGGCTGTTAAGGCATTGAAGTTTGTGCCAGGCCTAGGACTTGCAGTAACCGCTTTGTCTGGATTTTATGATGGTATTACTGCTGGAATGAAAGAAGCACAGAATGAAAATTCCACTGGACTTACTATAGCGAGAGAAGCAACTGCTGGCGTATTGTCTGGACTAACCTTTGGTCTAATATCACAAGACACCATTTCTTCTGGGTTAACCAGTATGGGAGAGAATATTACTGGGGCTGTCAGTAGTGTCGGTGGGGCTGTCAGTGCTTCGTTAACTGCGTTGGGTGTCCCTTCCTTCGCTGAAATTGGTACTTCTATCTCTGGTATTGGTACTTCTATTAGTTCTGGAATATCTGGGTTAAGTGTCCCTTCCTTCGCTGAAATTGGTACTTCTATCTCTGGTATTGGTACTTCTATTAGTTCTGGAATATCTGGGTTAAGTGTCCCTTCCTTCGAAGATGTGACTGAAGCATATTATGGAGTCGCAACTGGACTTGCTGCAGCAGTAAATATCGAACTACCTACGTTTGATGCTGCAAAGACAGCAGCTGCAGAGATGGCAACTGCCTTGGGTAACAGTGTCAAGGATATGTGGAATAGTGTCAAGGGATTCTTCGGATTTGGAAAAGAAGAACTAGAAGGTGATAATCCACAAAAAACACCATCATTAGATAAAGAACAAATAGATCCTTTAGTTGCTGCCCAAGAATCTGGATTATTTAATTCAAATTTCTTTGGGAAGTCTAAAGTTAATGCAGACAAAATTGCAGCTGCAAGTGATGCTCAACTACAAGCAATTCTAGATGATAATGATATAAGTGAAAGAAGTAGAAAGATTATTGAATCTGAAATTGCGGTTAGAAAGGGTAGTAGTGTAGAAACCCAGACAGTAGAAAAAGAAGAATTGAAGATTAGGATACTGGGTAAAGAATACACCAGAAATGAGTTGATACAAGCGAAAAAAGACAGAACAGTCAAGAGAAGTCTTGCAACTAATGGACTCAGAATATTAAAGATGAAGGAAAGGGAACGTCAATTAGCTACGGCCGGCGTTTCTTCTGGTACATTCGAACAAGGAAAACTTGTAGAAACTGGGCTTAGAATGAACCCTAAGTCAATAACTGATGCTGTTGCAACATCTACTAGTAGTTTAACTTATGTGCCTTCTAAATTAGCAAACAGCAACAAAGATTTGTTTGATGCAGATGGAGGGACAAACAAAGATTTGTTCGGTGCATCTACAGGTTCAAACAAAGATTTGTTTGATACCACCAGCGTATCCCCATTACAAGCATTGACAGCTCAGAGAACTAGAACACTACAAGAGAAGGGATTGGATAACAAATCAGCAGTTGCTATGGCCCCTATGATAATGAGTAGTACAATGAACCGACAATCAACAGTTGTGAATAACACCTCTAAACCTTTTGTGATACCAGTTCCAGTATCTAATCCAAATGACGGTGGATTTAATCCAATGAACAGTTAGGTAAAACCTCACCGTCCTTACCGACATATACCAACCATCCGTTTTCATTAACTCTGAATACATCGTGTGGTTGGTATAGGGGATTACCATCCTTCTGTATACCCATTACCTCACCATCCCAAGCACCTTTTACTTTAAAGTTTTTACCTACTTGGTCTATATTGTAATCTACCCACAACATTATTATCGCCCTTTTTTATTTTGTTGTTGCAATGAATACGCCATTCCAATCCTTGGGTAAGTCTTGTGTTAGCATGTACTCACATCGTTCAATCCACATGTCATAATACTTATCTAATTGTCCACCAAACTCGCCCTTTAACTTCTGACAACTTACTATAGCTGTTGAGAAGTTTTGGGTGGTGTAACTCTCATGCATCTTCTCATGTCTCTTCTGTGATTTTATGTCACAATGTGAATCAAGTACAGTATATATACGGATACCCACAGTCTTACCCTTAACCGCAAGGTCGTCCACTTGAAGGTAGAAGAAGTCGTCTTTGGTTGCGTTGTATGTACTTTCACCCACTAACAACACACACCCGTATTCCTTACACTTTGATTCTATTCTTGCAGCGGTACTGACTGCATCTCCAAGCACATCGTAACTGTGTCGTTGGGTTGAACCCATCTCGCCAAGATAACCAAGGCCAGTATTAATCCCAGCACCCATACCCACTGCTGGTCGTCCTTCTTTTGTAATTTTATCATTGAATATCTCCACTGATTTTAACATATCCAAACCGCACCGAACGGCAGTTTTAGGATGATCTGGATCATCGATTGGGGCGTTGTGTATATGCATAGATGCGTCACCGATATACTTGATTACCATTCCTTCTGCATCTAATATCGGTTGTGTAATGGCATCCATGTAACCATTCATTATCTTTGTCAACCCCTTAACATCATCACCAAATGATTCACCTAATGGAGTGAACCCTCGTAAGTCTGAGAAACATATAGATATTTCCTTCTTCATACCATCTTTAATCAGTGATGGATTCTCCTGTAACATTCGTACAACTGTAGGAGATGCATACCCAGCGAACTGCTTCTTGATTGCTTGTTTCTCAAAGAATTCTTTTGTGAACCTGTTGAAGATTGCATGGAATCCTACTAAGGTTGTTACTATAACAATCCAACTCCAATCAATCAACCAGAGGTGATTCATAAAGTAATAGAATGAACCGTACACTGTACCCACTGGAATTGCAATAATCAAAATACCAGATATCCAGTATGGAGCTCTGGTGGCTAGTAGTACAAGGAGTAGTCCAAATACCAATGCAGCAACCCACTCTAAGAATGTAGACTCTGCAAATCTAACTAGTGTCTCCCCATTCAGGATTGTCTGTAAGGATACTGCAACTGGGATATAAGAGTATTGTTCACCTCTTGGTGTCGCAATGATACTACTGAGGCCTTCAGCGGTTGCACCGATAATGACTATCTTCCCTTCTAGAGAGGTGTAGTCACTTGTACTTGCGCTTAGTGTAGGGAATTCTTTATTATACCTTAACCAGATTCTACCAAAGGCATCTGTCTTGATTGTAGGGTATGATGGTACACGCATTGCAGTGATACCACCTTCTTGTGTCTTAACTTGATATGAGGGGTTGCCTGTTGCAACACGGATAGTTTCCATTGCAATTGAGGGGAATACGTCCTCACCTACCCTCATCAATAGAGGAAGTCTTCGAACCACACCGTCTATCTCTGGTACTGTTGATATAACACCAACACCGTCTGCGTTCAACCCCAATAGTTCTATTGGGCCCAACATACCGTCCCACTCAAATAACCAAGGAATAGGGTCGCCTATTTTTGCAACTCCTCTTGGAACTGCATTCTTGTTTGTTTGGGATGTGCCTGTCTGGGCAATGATAACACCGTTACCAACAAGTGCTTGTGCTAAATCCATGTCACCATCAAGTCTATCCTGTTCCGAGAACAAGATGGGCAGTATGATTATTCCAGCACCAGCATCTCTAAGTTGCCAGATAATATCTGCGAGGACAGTTCTCTTCCAAGGCCACTGTCCATACTTCTCAATAGACTTTTCATCTATCTCAAGTATTGCAATATCTGAGGATAATGTTGAAGGGTCGTATTGTTGGATTAAGTCGAAAGACTTTAGACGCAGAGTTTCCTTAACAAAAGGGTCACTCCAACCAATGTACGATATAACTGTAAGGGTGATTAGGGCAGTCGCCCAATGTGTAATCCATTTCATAGTACTATTTATATCAGTTCTGTGTGACTGAAACCGAACAACCGGCTACTGTTAAACATGTATTGGTTAGAGTGTAAGTTTGATTAGTGGCACTATTTTGTGTGAGAGATAAATCTGTTTTGTATGTACCTGTTAAATCGATTGTTGCTGTATGAGCGCCACTTCCTGATTGTATCATACTTTGTTCTCCACCATCAGTTCTGACTACGAAATTAAGTGTCTTGTTTCCATCACCAGTTTGTGAAAAGAATATGTCGTTATAATCACCACCAGAAGTATAGATTTGGGCATAGTGGTCTGCATTGCCTGCTCCTGTTTCCTGTGAACCTCTCAAATCTGTATTACCACTATGAATATCTAGGTTGACTGTATGTCCGCCATACTCAGATGCTGATGATGCTGAACAAGTTGTATCAGTAGAACTATCAAACGATTTACCTTGACACAGGTGAATATCATTATTATTGCTCGATATATGTAATCCTATTTTGTTTACATCGGTGCCGACAGTATTATACTGGTCAAAAGTTAAGTTGTTGTTTGAACCATCTAAATCACCACCCCAACTAAGGCCAGTTCCCCATGTTGAAGTCCAACTGACTGTGTTGTTGTCACCCACTTGGTCAATATCAATATTGTTGTAGTCGTGTGCTATAGACAAACGAACTTCGTTGTTGTTGCCGTCTTGTAGAATATCTAATGTTAGATTATTACCTGTATCAACTTGAGTAATGTATATTTCATTAGCTGCATATACAGGAAGACATAATAGTAAGATACTACTGACTTTGAATAATGTTGATAACACTTTCTGTTCCCCCTAGTTCAAAATCTATTATTTGAAAATCACCTTGAGTTATATTCATTATGTAACTATTAGATTGGTCGAGTCTAAACTCCACAACACTACCACTTGCAGCCTCTCTATGCCAATACCATTGGGGGTCTTCATCTAGTAATGTCACCCCTGTTTCTGGATTTTTACCTAATACTAAATCGCCCTTACTCGTCTTTTTGTCAAATTGAGAACGCATCTGTAATGCCAACTGAAGATTCAATTGTGCAAGAATATCACCTAAAAAGTTCTGGTCGAGAAAATCAATATCGAGACTTGATGCCAACTCATCTTCTTCTTCTGCTAATAAATCTATATCTAAATCGTCAAATTTTAGAAAGTCAATATCTAATGCAGTAGCAACTTTGTTTAATTCTTCACTCGCAATAGCAGACTTAATCTCCTTCGGTTGTGATATAATCAATAGATTGTCAATCAAGTTTTCGTCTATATCTAAAATGGTAGGTTTCAGTGGTGTACTACCACTTGTATCGACAACAGTTGCTTGAAATGCCTGATTGAGAATAACCATACCAGCATCCGACTCAACTGTTATTTCACCCACGAAACAATTACCATTTGTATCGCACGATGGAAGAAGTATAATAGTGGAACTTCCAATCTCGTCTACCGTCATAGTGAAATCTGTACCACGAACACCAATCGTAGCAGTCGGGGTTTTTATATGTACACTTGTGGGATTTGACTTTGCAATTTGACCAGAAGCATATCGTATTGTACCAAGCGCTGATTTGAGTGAGAGTGAACCTGTCTTTGTAGCTGGGTCATAAACAAACTCATCAATTATTAGTTTGGAGTGTTCAGTAACATCTACTCGTGTGTCATCAATAAACGAAATAGCAACTTTACCATTGCCAGTCTTAATCGTGTCGTATGAAAATATATCTAAGTCAAGTTCTGAGGTAACATCTTCACCATCTGTTCTTTCAATAACAGCATTACCTTCTTGTAAGATAACATCGCCAATGACACTAGCGAATGATGAAAAGGATAGGAACCATAATATAAGAAAGAGTCGCACATTAATCTCGCTGTATTATATCCACGTTGGCATTAGCACCGTCTTGTGTCATAACTATAGTGTCTCCCGTTCCACCTGTTTGTGAGATAACATAGTCAGCATCAGCACCGTCTTGTGTGAGAGTTAGAGTACTTGCGTTATGTTGGTCTATATCATAAGTACCACTCGCACCATCCAAGTCAAGTGTTGCAGTTGCACCTGCTGTTTGATTAATATTAATATTTGCACTCGCACCATTTTGGTCTAAAGAAATACTAGCTCCAGATGCGGTTTGTGTTACAACAACACTACCACCAGCGCCATTAATACCATCGCCTGCTGTTACAAATGTTGCATGGCCAGTCTGACTGATATTAATTGTCTTAACAGCACCTGATGTACTTCCAGTTGTTACTAGAGTTATAGAACCACCAGCTGTTTGATTTATATCAATGTCTTGTGAATCGCCTGTTGTTGTTATTGTTGCTATGTTATCATACGCACCTGATTGAACTACATCAACATCAGCGGTGATTCCCGTCTGAGTCATTAATAAGGTATGTCCGTTGACATCTCCATTACCATCAATATCGATTAAGTAATTATTTGTGTCGCCAGCAATAGTTAGAGTTACAACTGCACTTGTGCCATCAATAGTTGCGGCAACTACAGTACCATCTGTACCCGAAGCACCCGTTACAGTAATCTCAGAACCAGTAGCTGCGGCAGTGTTAGCAATATCAATATCAACATCAGAAGAATTACCCACGAAGGTAATTGCTGCCGTGATTGTACCACAACCCGAAGTTGCAGAACCGCTATCGCAATTAAAATCAATATTATTACTAGTGCCAGTCATACTAAAAGTACCAGTAAAATTGGCGCCATCAATATCAAATGTTATTAAGTTACTATTACCGACTTGGTCGATATTAAAGTTTGATGCCGAACCTGTAACAGTAGCCGCTGTTGTACTATTACCGACTTGGTTTCCGTCACCATCTTGTACCACATCAAATACCAATGATGCACCAGCTTGTATTACATAAATTTTATTTGCAGCAAAGGACATACTCACCATAAAAACCATAATCAAGGTTGTAGCTGTTTTAAACTTCGTTTTCAACTTATTCTCCTTGTTATCTAATAACCACAAACATCAATAAAATGGTCTCCAAACCTTTGTCACGGCACTTGTGTTTTTATCGTTATTTATATTTATATCTTTTTCATCTGCAACAACCTCTGCCCATTCCCACAACCCCTGTTCTTTGCCTTCATAAAGCATTTGTAACACAGCATATTCTATTGCTGTGCGTATTGCATAATTAACTGGTTCGTTAACCGCATTACCAGCCTCTATCTCTAATGCTCTTGTTCCCATATCTAAAAATCTAAACACATCAGCACCGTTACTCGTGCTGGCGATTGTTTTCGTTGCAGATACGGTTAATAAAATCTCACCTGTCTGTACACCAACTAATCTTAATGAAACTGTTACTTGATCGGTTCTATATTGTTCATTTACACCTAAACCAAAATATCTTGCTCCGGCACCACCACTTGTCGTGTTTGTATCATAACCAACAATACCGCCCTCTAATATTAGTCCAGCAAATAACATGGGTTGTAATGCAGAAACACCATCAGTACCATCATATAGTTCTCTTGTACTTCTTATCAGTTGCCGTTCTTTAACTAGAGAATCTAAACTTGCTCTCTCAACAACTGTAAACCAACTACCCTTAGAAACTGCCATGAGGGATTGTATCACCCAAACATCAGCACCTTGTGAAACTGCTGTCGATAGTCCGACTGCTTTTCTTTGTCCTGTAACATCAGGAAACTTATAAATTGCAACTGTAATCTTTACTGGATTACCCTTCCCATCTGTCGGCATACCGATAAGTGGAGGCATCTCTTGCAATAAAGTCTTAGTTGGGGTTCCTTGTGTGAAAGGCATTTCACCTTCTATCGGTTTCGGATTCATCATACTACATGATGATAGAAGTGATGCTAATATTATTGGTAACAAGTAGTTCATCTAATCACCTTTCTAAAATTTGAAATCGCCAACAGGAACAACTAACTGAGTCAGTGAACCATCTGCGGCAACAATAGTTAATGTGATTGTTTCTGCTGTTTCATCCTTTACCCATGAAACAGTTGAACCGTCAGGTAAAGTTGCAGTACCACTAAGTGGACATTCTAAAGCAGCAGTTGATGCGTCTTCAGTACAATTGGTGCCAAACATATTATCAACCATTTGTTTGGATAGATTAGCAAAGATACGACTCTCAACATTCGTTACGAATTTGGCAAGTGTTGTGTTTTTACGAGCACGTTCTGCTGCGGCAATGTCAGACTTTATGTCATCTGCATTTGATTTTTCTCTTTGATATTGCAATTGTTCGATTGACAGAACATGACTAGAATATCCAATACCACTAAAGGCAGGATTGGAGAAGTCGTATACGAGGGGTGCTGCTAGAGCAGAGGTGCTACTTATTACGAGTGCTATCTTTATTAAATTTTTCATGTCGTGATCCATACCTTTGTAATATTTCTTCTACATCACCATCTATCGGTTTACCTGTCTTATCGTAATGTTCTAATAACATTGATAATTTCGTATTCAATCGTATCATGTCATTATCTAACATTCTGATTCTATCAACCAGAGCAATGAGCGTACCCATTGTTCCCCCGATTATAGGGTCGATGACTTCTGTTACCCATTTCCATATGAAGAAAACAAAGTAGCCGAGTCCTACGGCTGCTATTACAGGGAATCCGTATTGATTAATCGCTTCTGATAATCCTTCCAATGTCCCTCCCTCTAGTCACGGCGTGCGTCTTCCTTACCCTCATTTGCTGCTATCCTGTCGATGTTAGGTTTAACACCAAAAGCATAACTCATCAGAGCGTCAATCTTTACCAAGTCATTATTCATAGTCTGTACACGGTTGTCCAGAGAACCAATGATTCCCTTGAGCGTGTTCACACTATCAGTAACCCCCGCTAATATGAATCTGATTGTCAGAAACACAAAATACCCTGCGGCAATAGCTCCTGCTATTGGGGCCCCAACATCTCCAATAAATGATAAAATATCCATACTCACCTCTCTTGATATACTATTTATAATAGTTAGACTCTAAAAGACACAATACTATTTAGACAGCTGGAGGTCATATTTTAAGCTAAAAAAAAGCAGGGTGATTAAACCCTGCCCTTTCAGTGACTAAAGTGTAGTTTTAAGTACTACGTCTTTATTCGTTGGCCAACTTTTCAAAGTATGACATTGCATCATCATCGTCATCAGTTGATGCAACAGCAGTCGTTAAAGGTTCTGGAGCGGACTCAGACTTGAACTGAGGTGTGAAGTTAGTCGTACCTTCGTCTTCCATAATCCTGTCTGCGGCAGTCTTAGCGGTATTTACTGTACCAGTAAGAACTGTATCAAGACGGGTCTTTAACTCATCATATGATTTGAAGTTTGAAGGTGCAAGGAACTCAGCAAGCGAATGCTGTGCCTTGTAGATTGTCTCTAACTCATCATCAGTTGACTTGAGTGCCGATTTAGCATCCAAACCAGACTTATCGTAGTTCCAGTAACCATCTACTTTCCTAATCTTCAACATGAAGTTAGCGCCGTCCCAGAAGTCGAATGGGTTGACTGGCAACTCATCTGGAAATTCTGGTTGCATTGCTTCCATCAGCTTATCAAAGATTTTTTTACCGAAACGGTAAAGCATCACTTTACCCTCATTTTGAGGATTAGTTGGGTCACTTACAACGTACACATTCGAAAAGTATTGTAACTTACGTTTCTGTTTACGAGCAATCTCTTTGTCACTCTCTACACCAGAGTTCCACAGTGCTGAGTTGTACTCACTCACTGGATCTTTCTGATTGAGGGTGGTTAGAGAATTCTCTATAAACCATTGCCCTGTTGGGCCTTGAAACGCATGGTTCCAAACTCGTACCCAAGGTAACTCTTCACCTTCTGGCGCTGGTAAGAAACGTAGTACTGCGTACCCATTACCTACCTTGTCCACCTGTGGTTTCCATAGTCGTTCATCGACATAGGACTTAGAGTCTTTCTGTGGGGAATCGTCCTTCTGGACTTGTTGTAAAAGTTTATCCAGACTGTTCTGGTTTCTTAGTGCTGAAATTGACATATGTTGTTCTCCGTATATTGTCGTATGTTTAAGTATATCACCTGATACATAATGTAAATCGAATAAGTTTTTCTTATTCAACAGTATTTATTATACTGTATTTTGTGGCTTTTGTCAAGAGAAAAAGAAAATAAATTAACCTTTTAATGATTTATTATATTCGTCTGATTTTTCCCTCATCCAAGCAGACGCCTTAGTCCATTCTTCTGGGGTTACATCATCTAGTGATCTACGCCGTGGCACATCACTAAGTCCAAATTCATTACTGACTCCCTCACTTAACTCAGACATGTCCTGATGATTGGAGCTCCATATCTCCTCTTCATGTTCCATATCTGATTCTAAGATTTGAACTGTTCCATCAAAAACGAAGCCATTCGCTTTAAGGAATCGTTCAAATCCACAACACATATCATCCAGAGTTGAGTCTGTACGAAGTGTGAATTCTATTCGGTCTACGCCTTCGCCGGGCGTACCACCATGTATAAACCTATACATTATAATTTCTCCATTAATGGAAATATTTTAGCAATTGCTACTGCACATTGTCGTGCAACTTCCATATGTTCTTTTTGAGTTCCATTAGCACCACGCAGTTCAATATAATGAACCCATGAGCGTAAGGAACCATTCATGTACAAACGTGTTCTAGTGCAACCTTCTGGTAACACTACACGAGCTTGTTCTTTTGCAATACCATTACTGATTGCCCAATCATATGCTTTTTGAGACTGTTCAATAACTTTCAATTGTTCCTCTTCCCAGCGTTCCTTTAAATACTCATCTTCATTCTCTATAGAGTTCTGTCTATTAGATGTATCCTGTAGACGACATTCTCTTGTTACAAATGAATCACCCATCTGTGAAGGTTCTGCATATCGTTGTGAAAACTCTTGGAATGCAAAACTACGATGTCGGACAATCTGGTGAGCAATGTCACGAGTAGTATCAATTTCGATACAGGCACTCGCCATTTCCAATGGACTCCAGTGTTTATGTTTAACCAAATACTTAATCAACTTCTCAGTTGTTTCTGAGTTTATCTGATTAGATGGGTTAGATACACGAGCACAGTATGCAATTAAGTCTTGTACATCGTCTAGTCCTATAATACCACCATCCTTTGGTGGTTGACTGTAACTAATCAGGCGTACTGATGTTACCATTTTCTTCGTTTCTGTTCTCGTTGTCATCATCTTTTTTTCTCAAAATATAACCACCATCATCTGGTAGTTGTTCCCATAACAGAGTATCGCCTATATCCCATCCAAGTGAATCTATTGACCCATGTGGGAATTCTAAAAACATCTCTTTCGTTTCTTCATCTTGTTGTACTTCTACAACCCATGTTTTTTCTGACACTTGTGTATATTTCATAACAATACCTTTTAAAAATGAGCAGTTGTATCATCATACTCAGGATGGATTGGTTACGCAGTCCTACGGTATTTAGGGCGATAACCATTCGGTGACTTATTGGTGGTTTCTGCAAGTTTCTTTGAAAGTAAAACATCACGCTTTTGTAGCTCTGATAAGTCAAACTCTAAAGTCTTGATTCGTCCAGTTGCTTGTTCAAGCTTTGAACGATAGAAATCTTTTTCCCTTATAAGTTCATTCACTGGAGTTCTTGTTGACTGTTCCATTAGAATGTCTCCTTAACTAATTTAAGTAGTTTGGATTTACACTTCTCCTTATCATAAGAAAGAAATGCGGCGTATTTGACGATTAATCGTCTGCTGTCTGGCCATATTAAGTCATCTTTCATTCCTTCATCAAACCGTTTAACAAAATTCAGTAATCCTTGCAAGATTACCACCGACTCTACTGATACTCGCTTTGCGAGCATGTTCTTCAATAATACAGGATGTCTGCCATTTTGTAAAGAGAAAATTTCATCAAAGTTCTCAACTTGGTCAAATAAAAAGTGCATGTCCTGTAAAAAGTTATATGTCAATGATTGTCTGTTCTTAGACCATTCCATATAATTCTCTTCACTAAAATCACCTATCCATCCCTTGGGCGACTTCAGAAAATTAGCAAGATAGTACTCCTGTGTCTTCTCACCATACTTTCGTGCTACCCTTGCGAAAAAGTATCTATCTCTACGTTGCAAGAACGATGCCTTGGTTGCAGAGGTTTTTCCACCATACCTAGTATAGTCATAGTTACTGGTGAAATGTAGTTTCAAACCAAGATATATCTGGTATGATTGCCATCCATCCATAGGACTAATCCTTAAATTGGTAGCGTAGCTACTCGTGGCAAGAAGTTTAATTTCCTTGCATCAGCTTCTATTTTTTCTTTTAATGGTTTTGAGATAAGAGGCCCAATGGTATCGGGTTCCATGTTGTTCTTTTCGCAATAATCTAAGATAGCATCCATATACGATATATCATCTGCCGTATTTACTATGCGTTCTATTTTAAGTGCGAATTTCTTCGGTGTCATCACAACTAGTTCTTCTAGGTTCATTATAAAACTCCTGTTAAGAGGTTAAAAAAGGTGGCAAGGGGCGGGAATTCCCGAAACCCCTCACCGATTTCTGATGTGTAAAGTCATCACACTTATGGCAAAGATGAACGGATTCGAACCGCTAATTTTGGATTTGGAATCCAACGTGTTACCATTAACACTACATCCCTATTAGGTGCCCAATGATGGTATCGAGCCATCAACTAAAGATTATTATTCAATCGTTATACCATTTAACTAATCGGGCAAACTAGGCCTCGCACCGCCCTTTCAAAGCGACTTGAGTATGACAGGTTTAGTGGGTTTCCCCAAACATCTACCAGAGAGATCATACTCAAGTGGTCATGCGAGATAAAAAGTCGGCAAAGGATAAATGTTTGTAGAAGAAGGTTTTGCCAAACGGTTCGTCCATCTATCCCTTACCTAAAAAAGTGTTCAACTTGCATGCCAGTATACAACCTCTACGATCCGAAGATGTGGATTAAACCACAGTAGAGAGCATCACTATTGAACGTGAGCACGTTTGCTTCTCTTATATAGTTCACACTTATGGTAGTGAATCACCAGTTTTTAAAATTGGCTCCTAAGGCACGACTTGAACGTGCGACATACGGATTAACAGTCCGTTGTTCTACCAACTGAACTACTCAGGAATAAAACTTCATTTTCAAATGTACTATCATTAACCATAGCGATTACAAATTGCTGTATCGATGAACCTACGCATAATGAATCTTAATATAGTCCAGCGACTACCAGAACCTTTAAACAAGCATCACCAAGTTCATCAGATTCTGGGTCTACCTGATAGTACATTTGAAAATAAAATGGAGCGGGTAAGAAGAATCGAACTTCTGTCTCAAGGTTGGAAACCTCTTGTAATACCATTATACGATACCCGCTATGTTCCACTTTTCTGTTGCTAAGTAAGTGGACAACTCCCTGCGTTTACGCTGCTAGAGCGAAATCAGATGTGGCAAAGTTATCGTTTGCTTTTAGTTTCTTTTGACTGTCTAACGTAAGTCACCACGGTAATCTCCACTCATCTCTATCTGTCAGTCGATTCTATTCATCCCCATCAAAAGCACACCTCACGGAGTCTTCTGAGTCATCTGTCTGCAAACTTCACTACGCCTTACAGATGTGCTTTTGGTGGAGATGGAGGGATTCGCACCCTCGTCCTGCCCAAACTTTAAATCGTATCAACGATTACATTTCTATTTATACTACCATGATACCATACATGTGAGATAATGTCAAGAAGTTTATGTAAATTTCTTACTATCCAGCAAGTCCAACAGTAGCACTATTAGCAACACTATCTTCATTTTCCCTTTCCCACTGCATTGTAAACTCATCAATAGTTTCAATCAGGAGAGGCAGATATTCAGTCTTCTCTTTTACAAACTCTTGTACAAGTCCATCTTCAGTAACAACTAGTACAACAATCTGAGTGATTGCAATTCCAGTACGTTCTTCAAACATCTCTGCATAAGCAGCACATTGTATATAGTACTCTAAGTTCCATTCATCCTTACGTTCAGAACGAGAAGTCTTAAAGTCAATGATTGATGGAACACCGTTCCATTCAGCGATACAGTCCACTCGGCCTGCAACACGATACTTCTCACTCCACAACCCACACTCTTGGGCGTAGATATTATCTATACGTTGTACAAGACATGGTTTAAGTTGTGAAAACAAACACCATGGCAAGAATGCGAAATCATCCTTTGAGACATCCTTGTTGTTAAGGAAGTCTTCACACATACTGTGAACAGCAGTTCCTCGTGCAGCAGCAGTTCGCATGATATGATTTGCTACATCATTACCTACACGTTTACGCCAATCAGCGAGTCCTTGTTTTTTGTCTTGTCGAACACCCAACACGGTTGTGATGGATGGATACCAACCAGTTGGCGTATCATAGAAACGCTTCCGATTGACATTTTTAGTAGATACCTCTGTGATATCTACAGGATTATGGTTAAACATTTTTCACCTCACTTTTTTTCATTAATATAATTATACCATACTATATGGTCATTGTCAAGAAGTTTATTCTTTATTAAAATTCTCTTCAATTTGACTAGCATTCTGACTAGCATCTATGTTACCATCAACTTCGTTTTCTAACTGGGCATCCTTGGCCTTCTTTCCAAAGATAGCATTCCAATTACTGCCCACTTTTGCTGGGCTTACCAGTGCCTTACGGCGAGTGCCACCCTTACCACCATGCCATGCACTCATCAGTTCTCGATTCCTAGTCGTATCTTGTTAATTAGATAATCCTTAACAAAACCACTACGAACAATGTCACCAATAGTAAATTCGATATTCTCAAACGATTCCATAGCATCTAAGATTTTCATAAACTGTATTATACCACCCTTATCTGAACTTTTAACAAGGTCAGTCTGGAAGAAATCACCAGCGAACATAATCTTTGAATCCTGTCCCACACGAGTTACGATGGTATCAAGTTCATGGAAGTTCAAGTTCTGACATTCATCAACAATGATGATTGCGTTGTCTAGTGTAATTCCTCTAAGGAATGATGTAGTTAAGAAACCAAGACTACCTTGTGCCTTCAATCTCTCATACAATCCAGCAAAGGCCTGTTCATTTGGTTGTTCAAATAAGAACTTAACCATATTCTGATATGGGACTTGAAACAATGCTGTCTTGTCTTCTTCATCGCCAGGCAGAAACCCTATCTCACGAGTCGGTACTGCGCTACGCACAATGTATACTGTGTCATACGGTGTTGTGGAGTTAAGAACCTCTTTCATTGCATTATACAATAGTATAAACGTCTTACCTGTACCAGCAGCACCATATAAGAAAAGATTCTGTCCCTTCTCATAAGCGGCAAAGGCCTTCTTTTGATTCTCAGTAATCGGATTAACTTTAACTAAATTACCTGAACCTATTTCTTTAGACTTACCCATATTTATTTTCCCTTTGCTTGCAATTTACGATGTTTATCCACAATGTCTTGTGTTTTCTGATCTTTGATTGATCTCTTTCCATAGTCATTTGCAACAGCAGTGCCTGGATGAGCTTCTCCTACTTTAGCTAATACCTCTTTGAATCCATCGTCAATCCTCATCGACCCACTTGACCCATATCCACCAATAATAGCTGGTGCAGAGATTACGCTTTGCATATGTGGATTGTCTTCTTTGAACTTATCAAGTTCTGACATTCTAAGAAAATGTGTCTCTACTTCCTTAGTATCTTTATTTACGAAATCATACGTTGGCATCATCAATTCCTATTTCTTTCAATTCCTTAATCTTATTTATACATTCAAAAACAGTGTCATGTAATTTAGAATTCTCATTCTTCAATACTGCAATTTCATCATGTAATCTTGCAATTAAATCTCTTAGTTGTTCTTCGCCTGTCATTGGGGTCTTCGCCTGAGTCCTACGACCCCAATAGGGCAAATACCCTTTATGCATACTCGGTGACATACCAACTTGGCATGCCTCGTAGTTTCCACTGAGCCAAGTGTTGCTTATACTTTATATAGTAATCTCGATATGCAATCTTAGAACTATCATTCTTTACATCATCAGGCATTGACTGTGTAGGTTCCGTGAACTCTCCATCAGTCATTCCCCTTGGTATCTGTCGCAAATGTTTATCCAGTTTTGCAAAACTAGCATGGGGTGCATCCTTACTGTAGCGATACATGTACTCTGTATTCAACTCTTTCCACATCTCATACAACCACATGTAATTCTTTGCAGACTGTCTTGCCCATATAGCACTAGGGTGATTGACATGAGTTGCCTTGTACAAGTCTGGTTCACGATTACGGGCCCACTTACCATCCAATCGCCAGCGCATGATACTACGTCCATTCGTAGTCTTGTCCATATACATTTCACCATCCAGTAAACGATGTGCAGTAGACATCAACTGAGCGTATTCAATAATCATCTTACTACAATGATTGTCACAATGCATCTGAGCACTTGTCTTTGCATCACTATCCAAATAAAAAATATTCATTTAAAAACTCCGTTACTTGTTTGTGGATTGACTTTCACAAATTCTTTTATTAGTGTAGAAAAACGAGAGTCTTTTTTAACATATCTCTCATTAACTATCTCATCAACCTTTT
>Ga0307986_10000377_pt1 | contig 33231 bp, 34 predicted proteins | sample EllFjometageno82_FD_203170 | JGI IMG/M metagenome (GOLD analysis project Ga0307986, IMG submission 203170) | Marine microbial communities from Ellis Fjord, Antarctic Ocean - #82 | ecosystem: Environmental > Aquatic > Marine > Unclassified | place: Southern Ocean | collected 2014-10-09 | reverse complement strand
ACATACTATTAAACTAGCAAAGGAACAAAAGATTGGCCAAGGACTTGGGTCAACTAAGTGGTAATCGTGTTTTTTTTCTGCTGATGACATAATTATTTTTGAAACTTATCTAACTCAAATAAAGTATAAGATAAAGTTATATCTTTGACATTTTTCGTCGCTGGGTCTTTGGTTATTTCAGGGTCTATGTAGTAAGATAGGTTGAATTCTTTTGTTTCTCCACCTGAAAGCGGCTGCTGTTCAAAACAAAAACACTCAAGTTTATTAAAGTACTTACCAACCGAATCGGGGGTAACATTAAAAGTAGCAACCATTTTTAAAGGCAAATTACTTTCGTTGGTTACAACAAAAGTACTATTTTTAAGCTCTCCTGGCTTAATATCTGTTTTATTATTTTTTACTTCAAAACTTATCGGCAGGTTTCCTCCAACATTTGTATCAAACCTCATGCTAACATTTTTATTAATAATTACTTTTGGTAATTGAGTAGATTTTTGGGTAGTGCCGCCAAATCCAGTAACTCTACAAAAAAGATCGTAAAGAGGAACAGATGCAAAGGATAATCCAAGCATAATAAAAAAAATTCCAACCAAATACCAGGGGTTTAATTTTCTTTCTTTTATTTTAATCATAATACTCGATTAAAAATTCCGCCAGTAATATTGTGAATGGTATAAAGGAAGAAAAAAATCATACACCCAACCAGTACCCAAGCAACTAATTTATTTTTTGTTTTAAGTTTCATAGTTTATATAAAGAAATAATTATCTATTAAAATAGTTGAGAAAATAAAAAAAAGATAAAATATTGAATATATAAAAATATTTCTAGCTATTTTATTAGAAGCAGATTTTGTTTTGGTAATTAAAAGTTTAAAAGATAAAAAAATATAAAAAAATCCAAAAATTACCACAAATACGAAATTGGAATAACTAGCAAAATTTAAAAAATATGGTGCTAGCGTAAATGGCCATAGAATTATCGAATAGAATAAAATATTTTTTTTTGTTACCTCTTCTCCACTTACAACCGAAAGCATGGGTATTTTTGCTTTTTTATAATCTTCATTTTTATATAAACTAAGGGCCCAAAAATGAGATGGGGTCCAAAGAAAAATAATTAAAAATAGAATGATTGGCTCAATGCCAATAGTGTTGGTAGAAATAGTCCATCCAATTACGGGGGGGAAAGCTCCTGCCGCGCCTCCAATAACTATATTTTGTGGAGTGCTCCTTTTTAGCCAAATGGTATAAATAAAAATATAAAACAAAATAGTAATTGCTAAAATAAGAGCGGATAAAAAATTAGAAAAAAAATACAATCCTGCAACAGAAATAAAGGAAAGAGCAGTTCCAAAAACCAGTGCGTGATTATTTTTTATTTTTCCAAGAGGGATGGGCCTTAAGCAGGTTCTTGTCATAATCCCATCAATCTCTGCATCATACCACATATTAAGCGCCCCAGCTGCTCCTGCACCAAGTGCTACAAAAAATAATGATAGAGATGCATCTAAGAAATCTGGCTGCGTAGGAGCAATAACCATTCCAACTAGTGCAGTAAATATCACCAAAGACATTACCCTAGGTTTCATTAGCTCAAAAAAACTTTTGAACATGTGCGAAAGAGCTTTTACCGAAGAAACCGGTATTGCAGATATTTGTTTTTTCAAAGTACCCCTTTTAATTATTTAATTTCTGGTAACTCGTTAAATTGATGGAAAGGAGGCGGTGAAGTTAAAGTCCATTCCAAGGTAGTGGCCCCCTCTCCCCAAGGATTATTACCTACCTGTTTGCTTCTCACAAAGGCATGAATTAAAACTACGAAAAATATCAATACTCCAAAAGCAGAAATATAAGATCCAATCGAAGACACATAATTCCATCCTGCATAAGCATCTGGATAGTCAGCATATCTTCTTGGCATACCTGCAAGTCCTAAAAAATGCTGAGGAAAGAAAATCAAATTTACACCGATAAATGTTATCCAAAAATGTAATTTTCCTAAAAACTCTGAATATTCCCATCCAGTCATTTTGCTAAACCAATAATAGAAACCAGCAAATAGAGAAAATACAGCCCCTAAAGATAATACATAATGAAAATGAGCCACTACATAATAGGTATCATGTAAAGATGTGTCGACACCTGCGTTAGCTAAAACAACTCCTGTAACTCCTCCAACTGTGAATAAGAATATAAATCCTAAAGCCCATAACATAGGAGTATTCAAGGTAATTGACCCTCCCCACATAGTCGCTATCCAAGAAAAAACTTTAATACCTGTAGGAACTGCAATAACCATAGTTGCGAAAACAAAATATGCTTTGGTATCCACTCCCATTCCAACGGTATACATATGATGGGCCCAAACTATAAATCCAACCACTCCGATAGAAACCATTGCGTAAGCCATGCCTAAATAACCAAAAACAGGTTTCTTTGAAAAGGTAGATACAATCTGACTAACAATTCCAAACCCAGGAAGGATCATAATATAAACTTCTGGGTGACCAAAAAACCAAAATAAATGTTGGAAAAGAACTGGGTCTCCCCCACCCTCAGGATTAAAAAAAGAAGTCCCAAAATTTCTATCCGTAAGCAACATAGTAATTGCCCCTGCTAGAACTGGTAAAGAAAGTAATAATAAAAAAGCTGTAACTAACATTGACCAAACAAATAAAGGCATTTTATGCATCGTCATACCCGGTGCTCGCATATTGAAAATAGTAGTTATAAAATTCACAGCACCCAAGATGGAAGACGCTCCAGCTAAGTGTAAGCTAAAAATTGCAAGATCCATTGCGGGTCCAGGTTGTCCAGCTTTTGAAGATAAGGGTGGGTAAATAGTCCAACCACCCCCTACGCCATTTTGGCCTGGAGGTCCTTCAACAAAAATAGATGCTAATAAAAGTATGAATGCTGCAGGTAAAAGCCAAAAAGAAATATTATTCATTCTTGGAAATGCCATGTCAGGTGCTCCGATCATTAGTGGAACAAACCAGTTTCCAAATCCGCCAATCATTGCAGGCATCACCATAAAGAAAATCATAATCAATCCATGACCTGTAACCAAAACATTATAAAGATGATAATCACCGCCTAAGATTCCGTCTCCTGGATACATTAACTCAGCTCTCATCAAGACTGAAAATGTAGTACCAATCACCCCTGCAATAATTGCAAAGATTAAGTACATAGTTCCGATATCTTTATGATTGGTTGAGAATGCCCATCTTTTCCATCCAGTTGGATGAGATTCGTGATGTTCGTTAGCAGCTGTTGTGTAAGTTGACATTAATTAAACTCCTATTGTTCTTTTTTAGCTAAAAATTTTTTCTCTGGGTACATTGCGTATTTTACTTTTGCCATCTCCACCCACTCTTTGTATTTCTGTTCAGAAACAACCTCAACTGTAATTGGCATAAAAGCATGTTTTATTCCGCATAATTCTGAACATTGTCCGTAGAAAATTCCTTCTTTTTCAGCTCTAAACCAAGTTTCATTTATTCGTCCCGGAACCGCATCTCTTTTCACTCCAAATGCAGGTAGTGCCCAAGCATGCAAGACATCATTTGCAGTAATCAAAACTTTTACAACTTTATTCACGGGAACAACAACATGTCTATCCGTAGCTAATAATCTAGGTTGCCCTGGTTTCAAATCTTTTGTTTCAATCATTGAAGCTTCAAAAGCTATTTTTTGATCAGGATATTCGTAGCCCCAATACCACTGATAGCCAATTGCTTTGATTGTAATGTCAGCTTTAGGAATTATATCCTGTTTGTACAATAGCTTAAAAGAAGGAATTGCAATCACCACCAGTATTAAACATGGTATCACTGTCCACAAAACTTCTATTAAAGTATTGTGAGAAGTCTTTGAAGGGTTTGGATTCTTAGAAGCCCTAAACTTCCAAACAGCATACAAAATTAAAAACAAAACAAATACTGAAATTGCTGTAATGATAGGAAGTAAAATATAATCATGCATAAAAACAAGATCGTTCATGACAGGCGTTACGCTGTTTTGATATCCTAGTTGCCAATTTTTTGGCTGTTGTGCTAATGCACTACTCCCAAGCAAAAAAGTAAAAATAGATAATAAAAAATGTTTCATAATTGTCGTCGTCTTTGTATCAAAATTTAGCAATGTTAACTTTGCGACACTTTGACAAAAAGTATACAACTTAAACAAAAATAAAAAAGAATTATAGAAATAATGAGTACTTTTTTTAAAGATACAGACCTTACTCGACAAGAAGCTGACCGTCTGGTGTCAGAAACTCTAAAAAATTGTGATGATGGTGAGCTGTTTTTTGAAAGCTCTAAAAATGAGTCGTTTGTTCTCGACGACAACAAGATAAAAAATACTAGTTACGACACCTCTTTAGGTTACGGATTAAGAGCTGTTACTGATGATGTTACTGCCTATTCACATTCGAATGAGATTTCAAAAAAATCTCTTACTGAGGCCTCTAAGAGTTTGCTTTCAAGTTTAAAAAATAAAAATGGAAAAATTTCTACCTCGCCACAAAGATCTAATTCTAAAATGTATTCTGACGTTAATCCAATTGAAGCAAAACCATTTGGGGAAAAAGTTTCTATTTTAAAAAATGTTGACGAATATTTGAGAAAAAAAGACTCTTTAATTAAGCAAGTTTCTGCATCTATCTCAGGTGAGTATCAGGAAATTGAAATTATAAAATCAGATTCACAAAGCTTTCAGGATATCAGGCCCTTAATTAGATTTAATGTTACTGTTATGGTTGAGAAAAACGGTCGAAGAGAAACTGGATCCTACGGAACAGGCGGACGGATGAATTACGATGATTACATTGCGAATAATGATTGGAAAAAAGTTTGTGATGAAGCTTACCGACAAGCTATGATTAATTTAGAAAGCAAAGAAGCTCCTGCTGGAGAAATGAAAGTTGTATTAGGACCTGGATGGCCTGGAATTTTATTGCACGAAGCAATCGGTCATGGATTGGAAGGAGATTTTAATCGAAAAAAAACTTCAGCTTTTCACAATCTGATGAATCAAAAAGTAGCGAGTGAACATGTTACAATAGTAGATGATGGAACGATCTCTAACAGAAGAGGGTCTATTACAATTGATGATGAGGGGACTCCTTCTTCTAATACCGTTCTTATAGAAAATGGAATATTAAAAAATTATATGCAGGACAGACTTAATGCTCGTTTAATGAAAACAACATCCACTGGAAATGGTAGAAGAGAAAGTTTTGAATGTGCACCGATGCCAAGGATGACCAATACTTTTATGCTTAACGGAAAACACTCTCAGGAAGATATGATCAAATCGGTAGACAAGGGTATCTTTGCAGTTTCGTTTGGTGGTGGGCAAGTAGATATAACAAATGGAAAATTTGTTTTTTCATGCACGGAGGCATATGAAATTAATAATGGAAAAATAGGTTCTCCGGTGAAGGGTGCTACAATTATTGGAAACGGTCCGGACATTTTAACTAAAGTATCCATGGTTGGAAATGACATGAAACTAGATCCGGGAATTGGAACTTGTGGAAAAAATGGGCAATGGGTTCCAGTTGGCGTTGGGCAGCCTTCTATATTAGTGGATGAGATAACCGTGGGTGGAACTCAACTTTAATTTAATAAGAAATTTAGCAAAACTAAACCTGCCATTGCAGCAGTTTCAGATCTTAAAATATTTTTGCCTAACGAGAAACTTTTTAACTTATCATTTTTTAAAATGATCTCTCTTTCTTTTGGGGAAAAATCTCCTTCAGGACCCACAAATAAAATATAGTTTTTATTCTTATCTTCTATGAATTGGGTTAAATCATTATTTTTAGAACTAATATCCCCAAACAAAACCACATCCTCTTTTTTCAAGGAATGCAAAAATTCTTCAAAATTTAAAGCACTTACTACCTGAGGAATATTTAGCTGATCTGACTGTTCGCTGGATTCTATAATAATTTTTTTTAATCTATTTTCACTAACATTCCTGACAATGGTATGGTCTGAAATGACGGGGATAAAACTTTTTAACCCCACTTCTGTACATTTTTGAATTAAAAAATCTAGTCGTTGTCCTTTGATTGGACAAAAGGCTAAGGAAATATTTAAAGGCCCAGACTGATCTCTCTGTTTTGCATGAACTTGAATGATCGTTTGTTTTTTTTCACTTCCAGCAACTTTTCCAAGGAATTCTCCATCTATTCCATTGAATAGCAATAATTCATCCCCACTTTTTAAGCGCATCACATTAAATATATAATGGGACTGGTCCTTACCTAGTGTAATTTTATTATTTTCTTCTAGTCTTTCACTCAGAAATATTCTAATTTTTTTCTGCATAAATTAAATTGTATATATGAAAAATAAAATTACAAATGTCAAAGTGTGTGCTTTTGATGCTTATGGCACGTGTTTTGATATTAATTCTGCAGCTAAAGTTATTAAAAATAAAATTGGAAAATCTTGGCTAGCGTTTTCAAATACCTGGAGAACTACCCAGCTTGAATACACATGGTTAAGAAGTTTAATGGGTAATCATGCTGATTTTTGGAAAATTACTAAAGACTCTTTAAGTTACGCAATGAAAGAACATAATATTAATAAGAAACATACAAATAATCTTTTAAAGCTTTATAAAGAGTTGCGGGTATATCCCGAGTTAAAAGAAATACTTTTATATCTAAAGACAAAAAAAATAAAAACTTGCATTCTTTCCAATGGTACTCCAAAACTATTAAATCGGCTGGCAAAAAAAGCAAAGGTAGAAAAGCTTTTCGACTCTCTTATCTCTATTGAAAAAATAAAAATTTATAAGCCCGACCCAAGAGTGTACAAACTCGTAACAAATAAATATTCATGCAAACCAAGTGAAGTTTGTTTTTTAAGCTCTAACAGTTGGGATGTAGTAGGATCTAGATCGTTTGGATTTCAATCTATATGGGTTAATCGTGTAAATAAAAATTTTGATGTTTTGGACTTCAAGCCGAGAAAAACTATTTCTGACTTAGCGCAATTAAAAAAATTAATTTAGTAGGCTGTAATTGTATCTAATGGAAAAATATTTTAAACTTATTCGTTTAGATAAGCCTGCGGGTATTTTTCTACTTTTTTGGCCTTGCGCCTGGGGACTTGTCATAGCTAACTTTGGTAAAAATAATGACATATTATTTTACAAATTTTTAATTTTATTTTTTTTAGGATCTGTTCTGATGAGAAGTGCTGGCTGTGTGTATAATGACATTATTGATCGAAAAATAGATAAAAAAGTAAAACGAACCAGCGCAAGGCCTGTAGCCATAGGAAGTGTTTCGGTTTCTCAGGCTTGGTTTGTAATTTTTTTATTAATTTTTTTATCTTTAATTATACTTTTTCAATTTAATTTAAATTCTATTATTTTTGGGCTAAGCTCTGGTATTTTAGTTACTATCTACCCTTTCATGAAAAGAATTACTTACTGGCCTCAATTATTTTTAGGTATTACTTTTAATTGGGGCGTGATTTTAGCCTGGCTTGCTTTTGAAGGTGAATTTTCTTTTGCTCCTGTATTATTATATATCTCGGCAATTTTATGGACTTTGGGCTACGACACTATTTATGGGATGCAAGATATTAAAGACGACCTCAAAATAGGAATCAAATCTACTTCAATTAAATTTGAAAAAAAAATAAAATTTTTTCTATCATTTTGCTACGTGACTTCGATTGGTTTTTTGTTAGTTTCGCTAAATGTCTTAAATACAAATATTTACACCTATATACTGGCAATATTGTCCTCTGGGATCTTATTTTTCCAAATTTTAGTATATGAAAAAGACAAACCAGAAAAAAACTTTAAATTATTTGCATTAAATAATTATTATGGCTTATCTATCTTTTTGACGTTAATAGTAACAATAAATAATGATTAAAGATAAAGCATTTTTAGAAAAAATCTCTCAATTTTGTCTAGATAAAGCAAAAAAACTTGGTGCAACAGATTGTGAGATTGCTGTTGGCAATTCTATCTCAGAAAGCATTTCTTATCGTAATAAGCAAGTTGAACAATCTGACAGATCCGATAATTTTTCTATTGGACTAACCACATATATGGGCAATAAAAAATCTAATGTGTCGTCCTCCAATATAAAAAAGGATGATATTTCCGCACTGATTGAAAGATGTGTAGCAATGACAAAAATAACTCCTGAAGATAAATACTCTTCTATTCCCAAAAAAAATTTTCTAGCAACAAAGGACATTTCTTTGAATTTATTTGATAAAACAAATCTCAATAATGACTATAAAATTAATTTTTTACGAGAAATGGAAGAGGAAGCTTTTTCTAATAGCAAAATTACCAATTCAAATGGATGTTCTTTTGCAGAGGCAAAGTCTAATTTTATTCTAACTAATAGTTTGGGTTTTTCAAAGGGGTACGAAACCTCCATGTTCTCCGCTGGTTGTGCGGTAGTGGCTGAAGACAAGGGATTAATGGAAACTGATTATGAATACTCAACAAAAAGATTTTCAAATGAGTTGCTAAATTCAAAAAAAATTGGAACTTCAGCTGCTAACAGGGCAATCAGGCGGCTTAATGCAAAAAAAATAGAAAGTACAAAAATTCCAGTTATATTTGATAAGCGTATTTCAAAAAGCTTATTGTCAAGTTTTGCTGGTGCAATTTCAGGATCCGCATTTTCAAGAGGAACCACTTTTTTAAAAAATAAGCTAAAAAAAGAAGTTTTTTCAAGTTCCATAAATGTATTTGATGACCCTTTAATTGAAAAGGGATTGGGATCTCAACCTTTTGATTCTGAGGGGGTGACTAGCAATAAATTATGCTTGGTTGAAAATGGAAAATTACAAAATATTTTTTTAGATACATACAATTCTAATATTTTAGGAGTAGAAACCAATGGCAGAAGTGGTGGTAGTACAAATCTATATTTTGAAAATGGAAAAAATACACTTAAAGAAATAATTCAAGCACAAAAAAAAGCCCTCTATATAACAGATCTAATTGGTCGTGGTTCTGACACAATTACTGGAGATTATAGCGTGGGTGCTTCTGGTCTTCTTATAGAAAATGGTGAGTTAGGATATGCCGTTAACGAAATAACAATTGCAGGAAATCTTTTGGATATGTACCAAAATTTAGATTTGGCTAATGATCTTGAATTTACTTATGCAACCAATGCTCCTTCTATGATTGTCAATCAAATGACTATTGCTGGTAAATAATGAGCAAAATAGAGCTGATTAAAAGAATTTTTAAGACGCAAGTTAGACGATACCTTTCTCAAATTTTAATTATTTTTTTATTTATAATTATTTCAGCAGTGGCTACAGCCGGAGTTGCTTGGCTTCTTGATCCAGCGATTAAAAAAATATTTATAGAGAAGGATAGAAAACTCTTATTTATCATTCCAGCACTTATAGTGTTTGCTTTTATGCTGAAATCAGTTGCTACATATATGATTAGAGTCAAAACTATCAAAGTATCTTTCAATGTTATTAAAAATATTCAAATCTTAATGGCAAATAAAATTTTAAAATCAGATACTGCCTTTATTACAAGCAAACACTCAGGAAAATTTATTTCAAATTTTACAAATGACACTGGAGTTTTGTTGGGAGTAATTAATGGGATTGCAATAAGTGCAGTCAAAGAATTCTTTACATTAATTGCTCTTATGTCTTTAATGTTTTATCAAAATTGGAGACTAAGTATTTTGGCAATAATAATGATTCCTATTGCCGCTTTTTTCTCAAAAACGTTAGGAAAAAGAATGGGAAAATATGTAAATAAAAGCTTGGAGGCTAGTGAGGTTTTTACAAAGTTTTTATCAGAAATTTTAAAAGCAACATCTGTAATAAAAATATTCCAGAGGGAGGAGGAGGAATCTAAAAATTTCAAAAATGTTATTGAAAAAAGAATTGAAACTATGACTCAAGTAGAAAGAACACGGCTAGGTGCGGGCCCTGTAATGGAGACAATAACAGGCATGGCCATTGCAATTGTTGTTTTTTACGGTGGATATTTAAGCATCAATAACAAAATAGAAATAGGTAGTTTCTTTTCTTTCTTAACAGCGCTTATGCTTGCTTACCAACCGGTAAAGGCACTTGCAGGTGTAAACATTGGAATAAATGAAGGAATAATGGCTGCAAAAAGAATTTACTCTCTTTTGGACACAACCAACCAGATCTCAGAAAATTCAGAAGGAAAGGTTTTAAATATTAAAAATAAAGATGTGGTCTTTGATAATGTAAACTTTACCTATCCCGACGGTACAACTGCACTAAAAAATATCTCAACTAAAATTAAAGGAGGGTCTACAGTAGCTTTGGTCGGAAAAAGTGGCTCTGGAAAAACAAGTTTCATAAATCTTCTGCCAAGATTCTACGATGTTAAAAATGGTATAATTAAAATTGATGAGCAAGATATCGTCAATGTTACACTTAAATCTTTGAGGAAAGAAATTGCTGTTGTTTCTCAAGATGTTATTTTATTTGATGATACTGTGGAGGCGAATATAGCATACGGAAGATTAGGCGCTAGCAAAGAAGATGTCATTTTAGCTAGCCAAAATGCTGCAGCAGATGAGTTTATTCGTGAACTTCCGAATGGTTATGACACTATCGTGGGAGAAAATGGAATAAAATTATCAGGAGGTCAAAAACAAAGGTTATCCATTGCTAGAGCCATGTTAAAAAACAGTTCTATTATTCTATTGGATGAAGCCACATCTGCTTTAGATACAGAGTCAGAAGCAAAAGTTAAATACGCCATAGATAATTTAATTAAAAATAGGACAACAATTGTTATAGCTCATAGACTGTCCACTATTAAGAACGCTGATAAGATTATTGTTCTTTCTGAAGGCTCTTTGGTTGGAGAAGGAACACATGAAGAGCTTTTGATTAAATCTAATACATATAAAAAATTATATACTCAAGAAATTGCTGACTAGTTTCTATGCTTACTTTTTATATATACGTAAGTTATGTATTTCATTTCTTTGCTAATATTTTTTTAAATATTAGGGTCTTAAAAAAAAAAGAAGACCCGATACGATTTAAAGAAAAGCTAGGGTACTATAAAATTAAAAATAATAATCCGACAATATGGTTTCATGCTTCTAGCCTAGGAGAAATTAAATCAGTGGTACCATTAGTATCTTACTTTAGTAAGAATAAAAATTACAAGATATTAATTACTACGGTCACTCTTAGTTCTTCGGAATACTGTCGTAAAATTTTTAGGAACACAGAAAATATTACTCATCAGTTTGCTCCACTTGATACCCCCATAATAGTAAAAAAATTTTTAGATCACTGGAAGCCCCAAATATCTATTTTTGTAGAATCTGAAATTTGGCCTAATCTTATTTTACAAACAAAAGAAATATCTAAATTAATTTTATTAAATGCAAGGTTGTCTAACAAGTCATTTTCAAGGTGGAAATTAGCAAAAAAAATTGCTCACAAACTTTTGGAACAATTTGATTCAATCACAGCACAAAGCGAGGAAGTTAAATCTTTTGTAGAATTTTTTGGTATAAAAAATGTAAATTTTTTTGGGAATCTTAAATTTGTTGCTCCAGACAACATTTCAAATGACAGTGGTTTTATTTTTGAAAGAGTGGTTGAAAATTCTTGGGTAGCAATGAGTATTCACAAGGGGGAAGAAACTTTTATTATAGAGACGGTCAAAAAAATTAAAAGAGAACAAATTAAATCTCAGTGTATTTTAATACCTAGACATCTTAATAAAATTAAAGAATTAACGGATATAATTAAAACTAACAATTTAACTTACCAATTAAAAAGCAAAGAAGCTCTACCACTTGTAAATAAAGATTTTTATATTGTGGATTCTTTCGGTGATGCTGGAGAAATTTTTAAAAAAATAAATCTAGTTTTTTTAGGAGGGTCAATAATTCCTCATGGGGGTCAAAATCCTCTAGAGCCAGCAAGAGAAGGGTGCTATTTGTTTCACGGGCCTAACATTTACAATTTTACTGAAATTTTTGAATTTTTAGCAAAAAATAATGCCTCTAGGCTTGTAACTTCCGAGATAACGTTGTCACAAGAATTAATTTCAAATTTTAAAAACTTCAAAAATAATGATAAACTTAAAGTAGTCATGATGGAATACAGTCAAAAAATATTGCTAGATCATATCAATTACCTTAACTCTTTCATTAAATAATGAACCTTAACAAACCTGCCTTTTGGGATTCCAAACAAATATCTCTATGGGCTATACTACTATTGCCTGTTACAGCACTGTACTGCTTAATCTTAGCTACAAGAAGAGTGATTAAAAATCCCAAAAAATTCAATATCAAAACTATTTGCATCGGAAATATTTACTTAGGTGGAACTGGAAAAACCCCCCTTGCAATTAAGATGGCCTCACTTTTGGAAAGTAAATTTAATTTAGTAATTATTAAAAAAGAATACTCAGATCAAAAAGATGAGATAGCCATGCTCAAACACAGCTGCAAAGTCATTATTCACAAATCGCGAACATCAGCTATCGAACAGGCCATAAAGGAAAATTATAATCTTGCTATAATGGACGATGGATTTCAAGATGAGGAGATTAAAAAAGATATTTCCATTCTCTGTTTTAGTTCTGCCCAGTCTGTAGGAAATGGGTTCGTAATTCCTAGTGGGCCCTTAAGAGAGAGCTTAGATAGAATTAAATGTTCAGATATCGTTTGTATTAATGGAGATTTGAACCCTGATTTGGAAAAAAAAATAAAATTTTACAAACAGGATATAAAAATATTTTATTCTACCTATCATTTATTAAATGCGAATTGTTTTAAAGATAAAAATTATTTTGTATTTTCTGGAATAGGAAATAATATTAATTTTTTAAATCTTTTAAAGAAAAATAAAATTAATATAAGTCAGTATAGGTTTTTTCCTGATCATTATGAATATAGTGATCATGACATTGATGAACTAAAAAACCATGCTCTAAAAAATAAATTGCACTTACTAACTACGGAAAAAGATTATTTGAGACTTAGCGAAAAAAACAAAGAAAATATAGAGCGCAGCATGATTCAATTAATTATTAATGATGAAGAAAAGCTAGTGAAACAGATCGTATCTTATGAAAATAATTAAATATTTTTTTGAATTTTTTATTATAATTTTTTTATTTTTAATATTTAAGTTATTAGGTAGAAAATTATCTTCTGATTTGGGGTGTCTAATTTCTAATTACGTAGGGTTTATTTTTAGATCTAAAAAAAGAATATCAGCCAATTTTAAAAAAGCTTTTCCAACAATAAATAATGAGGAAGAAAATAAATACATTAAAGAAATGTGGTGTAACTTTGGGAGAACTTTTGCTGAATATGTTTATTTAAAAGAATTTAGAGAGAATAAAAAAAACCATGTAGTAATTAATGGCAATGAAATTCTAGACTTAACCAAATCAAGCAATACACCAACAGTTTTTGTTTCAGGTCATTTTGCTAACTTTGAATTAATGGCGATGGAACTAGATAGAAAAAACTTAAACATAGCTGCTATTTACCGTCCTTTAAATAATTTTTTTCTCAACCCTTTGATGGAATATTGGAGAAAGAAATACATCTGTAATTATCAAATCCCAAAAAAAATACATGGAAGAAAGGGAGATGGCACTCGTCAATTTATAAAGGCGGTTCAAGCCAAAACTAATATAGCGGTAATGGTAGATCAAAGTGTTACACAGGGTAAAAAAATTGATTTTTTTGGTGAAAAGGCCTTTACTACCTCGATACCTTCTCAGTTAGCCCTGAAGTACAATTATCAAATTATTCCTATTTCTATTAGAAGAGTTGAAAAATACAAATTCATTATAGATATTTTGAATCCTATTTCTGTAGATAAAAAAAAAGATGATGAATTTTCTATTGGGAAAAAAATTAATGAGAAAATAGAGGAAATAATTTTAAAAAATCCAGGACAGTGGATATGGACTCACAACAGGTGGAAAGTCTAGTTTTTTAAAGCCAGCTCGGGATCTAAAGCTATTTGCTTCCAATAAATTCCAAAATGCAAATGGTCTCCTGTTGACCTTCCTGTAGACCCCATAGCTCCTATCACTTCCCCTTGTGAAACTTTTTGACCTTTGGTTACATTTAGAGAATTGAGGTGATAGTATACTGATGTAATGCCATGCCCATGATCAATGCCAATTGTACCACCAGTAAAATATAAATTTTTTTGAGCAAGGGTTACAATTCCTTCTGCTGTCGCATGAATGCTAGTGCCTTTTTTGTTGGCAATATCCAATCCCATGTGAGGTCTTCTAAGCTTTCCATTTAAGACTCTTTGACTTCCGTATTTTCCTGAAGTAATTCCAGTTGTTGGCTTCAAGAATTTAAAATAAAAAAATTCATTATTAGAATTTACGGATCTCATTTGATTGAAAAAAACTTGTTCTTTTTTAATTCGCTCCAGTGCTTTTTTGCCTGGTGTAACCATTTTTTTTGGTAATCCATTAATTTTTTGAATTAAAAAATTCCTTTTCTCAATTTTTTTTTTAAAGATTTGTACCTCTCCCTTGGTTAAAATCTTAATTTCAATATCTTTGGCTCTCCCTTTTTCAATGCCAAAAATAAAATAACCATTTTTTGAAATTTTTAATTTTTTTTTATCTAAAAACAATTCATTGTTAGGAGAGGTTTTTCCCTTAATGATTCCTCCTTCGGTAAATTTTCCAAAAAACTCAATACTGCGTGCAGCTGTGCTTAAATAGAACAATACAAAACAACATAAAAATATTTTTTTAATCATTTGAAATTTTTTTAGCTACTTCTATTGGGGAAGAATACGCCTCTTGTAGTTCGACGCTCCAGTACCTCAAAACCTTTAGGTCAATTTGCTTTTTGGATATAGCACAAAGAACGTAATTTCCGTGAGTGATAATATCAAAACCACCTGCATAATATTTTAACTTGGCTTCTTTCATTGTTTTTTTTGTGTTTTAGCAGGTAATATTCCATCGTAAAACTCAATATTGATAAGGTGCTCTTTGTTAACATTGCTAGTTTTTACTATCTTTTTGTCTTCAGCGTCTCTTACTATTGCAAATCCTCTTTTTAAAACTTTTTGAATACTTAGATTATCTAATCTTAAAAAATAATTATCAATTTTTACATTTTTTCCTTTTATTAAATTATGAGCAAAATATTTTAAGTTTTTAGCTAACATGAGTAATGTTTTTTTATTATCTTTAATAAAATTTTCTAATGATTTTTTATTTAAAAACTTACTTAAACTATGAAGCTCTTCATTTGCATTTTTAAACACCAGCTCAATAGTAAATCTTAAATTTTTAAATAAATCATTTAATTGTCTTTCTAAGTTTCTCATTTCAGGTACTGCCATTTCTGCTGCTGCAGTTGGAGTTGCAGCTCTAAGATCAGCGACAAAGTCCAAAAGAGTAAAATCTGTTTCATGTCCAATGGCTGATATAATCGGAATTTTGGATTGAAAAACTGCTCTAACGACATTCTCGTCATTGAAGGGAAGGAAATCTTCTGCCCCTCCACCACCCCTCGCAATAATGACAAGGTCTGCATTGGAATGTTTGCTAAAAAAATTAATTCCTAGAACAATTTCTTCTGCAGACTTGGCGCCCTGAACTGAAATCGGAAATAATTCTAAATGTGTAGAAAATCTATTTTTGATACGATCCACAATATCCATAATGACGGCTCCTGTAGGAGATGTAATGACTCCAATTTTTTTTGGAAGAAACGGTAATTTTTTTTTATGCTGATTATCAAACAAGCCCTCTTCTTTTAATTTTTTTTTTCTTTGCTCAAAAATTTTTAATATGGCTCCTTCACCTTGGACATCAATTTGATCAACTTGTAGCTGGTAATTAGAAATACTTCCCTTTGCGTAAGTGGTTAGCTTACCTTGGGCAAATACTTCCATTCCCTCTTCTGGCTTCATATTTAAAAATGGGACATTTCTTGACCAGCATACAGAGTTTAAAACAAAATTCTCATCCTTGAGTGAAAAATAGTAATGACCCTTAAAATCTTTAACTTTTGATATTTCACCCTTAACTCTTATCAAGCCAAAATTATCTTCTAAAATATTTTTAGTTAAGTTAGTAATTTCCGATACTGAAAACTCTGGAATATTTTGCATTATAATATAGTAAATATATTAACATGAACGTAGCTGTAATTGGAAGTGGTGGAAGAGAACATGCTCTTTGTTTTAAATTGAGCTTATCCAAAAAAATATCTAAACTTTTTTGCATTCCTGGCAATCCTGGGACCGATTCTATCTGCGAAAATATAGAAATTGATCCTTTAAATTTTGATTTACTTTATTCAGTTTTGTTAAAAAAGAACATTTCGACCGTAATAGTAGGTCCTGAAATTCCTTTGGTTAAGGGGATTGTCGACTTTTTATCTGAAAAAAATATTTTTACATTTGGCCCTAGCAAAGAAGCTTCTCAGCTTGAGGGATCAAAAGATTTTATGAAAAAACTATGTAAAGACTTTCATATTCCTACTGCGAAATATGAAAGTTTTGACAATCTTTTAAAAGCACAGGATTTTATTAAAAAATCTAAACACCCCCTTGTTATTAAATCGGATGGTTTGGCTGCTGGAAAAGGCGTTACCATATCCAACAATTTAGAAGAATCTATTAAATGCGCCAAAGAAATATTAGAAGGAAAATTTAAAACATCTAATAAAGTGGTTATTGAAGAGTTCTTGGAAGGTGAAGAAGCTAGCTACTTTGTTATTACGGATGGAGAAAATTATTTACCTATTGGTACTGCTCAAGACCATAAAAGAATTGGTGAAAATGATACTGGTCTTAATACAGGAGGAATGGGTGCATACTCTCCATCATTATTGATTACAAATGATATGCAAGAAAAAATAAATGAAAAAATTATTGAGCCAACTATAAAAAGCCTCAACACAATTGGCTGTTCTTTTGTTGGAATATTATATGCAGGGTTGATGATAAAAAATAATGAGCCAAAACTTATAGAATACAATATCAGGTTTGGAGATCCTGAATGCCAGGTAATTATGATGAGACTAGAAAATGATTTGCTTGACCTAATTCTTTCAGTGAAAAATAAAAATTTAAATGAACAAAAAATTTTTTGGAAAAAAGACCCTTGCATTACAGTAGTAGCTGCAGCAAAGGGTTACCCAGAAAAATATCAAACTAAAACTCATATTAAAAATTTGGAGAATGTTGAGAATAATTTTACACAACAGCTTTTTCACGCCGGAACCATCAAGGTAGATAAAAAAATTTTAGCTAACGGAGGTAGAGTCCTTAATGCGACTGTACTAGCTCCTAGCCTGCAAGAGGCAAGAGGCAAAGCTCATCAAATGTTAGATCTTGTGGATTGGGAAGATAAATACTTTAGACGGGATATTGCTTGGAGAGCAATTAAATAAATACTATTTTCTTTTTTTTTTAAAAAAATCAATCAATATTTTTGAAAACTTATTTTCTTCAAAACCATAGTAAAAAGAAAACTTATATTTTAAATATTTGGAGAAACCTAATTTTGGACCATTAACCAACCCTCCACTAGCTTTGTCTTCAGCACAGAAATAAATATTTCTCAGGTGCGATAAAGCGATAGCTGACGTACACATTGCACAAGGTTCAAGTGAACAATAAATATCCATGCCGTCTAGTCTTTTTTTACTTAAAGACTTAAGCGCCTTTCTAATAACCAATATTTCCGCATGTGCTAATGGGTCTTTGTTGCGAATAGATAAATTGTGAGCTTTGGCAATAATTTTTTTACTCTTAGGATCTACAATTATAGCACTAACTGGCACTTCATTTCTCTTTATTGCTTGGTTGCACAATTTCAATAGAGTATCTATGTAGAGTTTAAAACTATTCATATGAAGAAAGAATTACCTGAAAAAATTAGAATTTCAAAATTTTTAGCATCTTACAATGTGGGATCTAGAAGGGAAATCGAACGAATGATTGAAGATGGTAGAATTCACTTAAATGGAGAGATTCTTACCACACCTGTTCATTTTGTGAATAAGACCGATTCTATAAAGTTAGATGGTAAATTGTTACTTTTCAAAAAATTCAAACAAATTTATAAATTTTACAAACCAACTGATTGTATCTGCTCTAAGAATAAACAAGATGAACGAAAAATTGTTTACGATCTCCTTCCAAAAAGATTTAAAAATTTTATTTTTGCGGGTAGATTGGATGTAAACTCTGAAGGATTACTAATTGTTACAAATGATGGAGAAGTGGCAAGAAGTCTAGAACTACCAAAAAATAAATTTGTAAGAAAATATAGAATACGAGTCTATGGAGTTTGTGAAGAGCAAAAAATTGACAATTTGAGCAAAGGAAGAAAGATTGGTGGAATTCAATATAGACCATTTAATTATAAGCTATTTAATAAAGATAAAAAAAATTTCTGGATAGAAATGGAACTAAAAGAGGGGAAAAATAGAGAAATAAGAGAATTGATGCGGAGTATTGATTTGCGAGTAAACAAACTTACCAGATTGGAGTTTGGGCCTTTTAAAATTTCCAACTTAAAACCTGGTGAAATAAGAACAGCTGAACCTAAAGAAATAAGACAATATGAGGATTATCTCCGGAAAATTTAAAAAACAAAAGCTTGTGTTGCCAGACCCCAAAATTACGAGGCCTCTAAGGGACTATGTAAAAGAGAGTTTGTTCAATTTGCTAGTACACTCTCCTTTATTGCAATTTCAATTTGAAAAAAGTTCTATTCTTGATATTTTCTCTGGTAGTGGTTCTTTTGGAATAGAATGTTTATCACGAGGTGCTTCACATGTAACATTTGTAGAAAATAATAAAAAATCATTTGAAGTACTAAAAAATAATATTCAAAATTTTTCAATACTGAATGAAGGTAACTTAATTTTTGGAGATTTTTTAAAAATTCAATTAGACTTTTCTTTAACAAAACCTAATTTGATATTTTTGGACCCACCTTTCCAGTTTAAACTTTTGGGACAAATATTTGAAAAATTATCTGAAAATAAGAAAAATTTATCAGATTCCATAGTAATGATTCATCACGAAGAAGGAGAAAAATTTAATTTTAGTAATTACCTGGATGAAATTTTAAAAAAAAAATATGGTCGATCTATTGTTCTTTTTGGTAAAATTAAGAACTAAAAGTATTTACTTTAATTTGCTCAACAGCTGGCTGATCGTAAGGATTTAAATTTTGAGCATATCCAAGAACTACTGTTTCTAAAATATTATAAGAGAAAAGTTCAAAAATATTTGAAACTTTATCGCCCGAACTGGTCACTAGTCTATGAGGAATTTTTAAATTTTTAAAAGTTTTAATAACACTCAAATACTGGGATTTCAAAAGGTCACTAGGCGTTTTTGTTTCAATAATGCCCAATCCTAAGGAAGAAAATTTTAAAGAGTCTTCGGTTAAAAAAGGTTGGTAAATATTAAATAATTTGTTTTTGGATCCATCGATAAACAGCTGCATTAAGCTATGATGATCTTTTGGGCAAATAGAAGTCATCGGAGTAATAGCTTTTTCATTTTTTCCCAAACTTTCTGCAAACAATTGGTGAAACCAATAAGAATAATTTTTTAAAGTATAATCATACAAAAGATTTATATTATAGTTTATGCCGTATCGTTCTTGTAAAGTTAAAATAACCGCTGCATTAACAGCGGGATTAGTATCGTCCTCTAGATTGTTTTCTATTAATTTTAGAACTATAGATTGAGCGCTATTGAAAATTTTATCAGGATTAAAATCAAATAAAATCATAGCGGTCTCTGAAAAAACAGAGAATCTACCTCCAATTTTTTTATTGTGATGAATTATTTGAAGCTTATTTTTTTTAGCAAAATCACTTAGTAAACTTTTGGATTCTTCCGTTATAATAATTACATGTTTGGTAATTTCTTCGAGGTTAGATATTTTTAACAAATGTTGGAAGAGCAAATTGCACATTGCTAAAGTTTCAAAGGTGTTTCCAGATTTCGAAATAATATAAATTGTAAATTCTTTTATGTTATAATCCTTAAAAAAAATTTGAAGATATGTAGGGTCGTAATTATCTAGAAAAAAAACATTGCCCTTAATATGCATGTTGATTGCTTTAGCTCCTGCGGAAGATCCTCCCATACCAACTACTAATTGATATTTTTTTTTAATAATTTTATCTCTAATTAATTTTATTGAATTCTGGTAACTAAGAGTAAAGGAGTTAAAAATTTCATTAGACTGTTCTTTTATTTCTTTAGATAACTTTTCAGAGGCCTTGCCGCAAAGGTCTATATTTTTTTTATATTCTTCTGTGGATTTTAAATTATACCCCATGCTTCCATCAACAAAATATTCTAGATTAATATCAAGAGTCATTTATTTGATTTGTTTTAAAATATCATTTTCAATACCTTTTGTATTGCCTGGAACGTTTACACTAGAAGATTTTTTTTGACTGCCAAGGTCTTTGTCAAAAATTGATTTTAGAGAACTGGTAGACTTTTTATTTTTATTAGTTTTGACATTGCTGTCAGGAGGTAAAATATTATAATCTGGGGGCAAAATTAAAGGATTTTTTTTTTCAATTAAAAATTCATTGGGAACATCTTTTTCAAAACCCAAGCTTTTCTTAAGGGAGGTGCATGAGCTAAGACTCAACACAAGAAGAAACAGGATGATAAATAAATTTTTATTGTTCATTTGTTTTTAAAAAAAAATCACTAAATATTAATAATAAAATTCCAACAGAAATTATAATATCCGATACATTGAACACAAACCAGTGAAAATCCAAATAATGCAAATCTATAAAATCTGGTACTGCATTATAAACAAGCCTGTCAAACCAATTTCCTAACGCCCCTCCGATTATGAGAGCAATTGATATTTTTTCAATTTTTCTAATCGATTTAAATAGCCAAACCATTAAAAATATAATGACTAGAAAAATTAAGAAACTAAATGCATGATATGTGTAACTGTCACTTTCAAAAATACCAAAGGCCATTCCTGTATTCCATAGCAAAACAAAGCTTAAGAATGAATTAAAATAGTAGGTATCGGAATCATGGGTCAAAAAAAAATTAATTACATAGTTTTTGCTAACTCTATCAAGCCAAAACGCAAGGATAGCAATAACTAAAAAAATCCAATTTTTTTTTATTTTCTGTTTAATTAATTCCACAATTAAACCGATCACATTTATTAGGTAAAATTTTCCAACAGTGTGGGCACTTAGATCCCTCTGCTTTATTTACAATAATTTTTAAGCTTTCTAATGAACTGTTGGCTATTTGAAAGTTCTCAAAATTTAAATCTTTTTGATTTAATGAGCTGCCAGAACAAATAAACAGTTCGGGAAGATCAATTTTGTCAAAATTAAACAAATACTTCCTGTCTAAAGAAATGTGCACATTTGTTTCAAGGCCAGATCCAACTAGTTTTTCATTTCTTTTTAATTCAATTGCATTGTTAACTTCTGATCTTATTTTTTTTAGAAAATTCCACTTCTCTTGAACTTTTTCATCAACCCACTCTTGGGGAAATGTGCCAAAATCATGAAGAAAAATACTTTCTTTAAATTTTTCTTTTTTTACAATTTGATATATTTCTTCACATGTAAAAACTAAGATTGGAGAAAGCCACTTTAAAAGAAATCTTGCTACGATTGCAAGAACTTTTGTACAATTAATTCTTTTTGCAGAATCTAAATCATCACAGTACAAACTGTCTTTTCGAATATCGAAGTATAAAGCTGAAAGATCAATAGTACAAAAATTTAATACATCTATATAAATTTTATGAAAGTCATAGCTTTTGTTTAAATTTTTAAACTCAGAATCTAAAGATGAAATTTTATGCAAAATATATTTTTCAATTTCTTCACACTCTGAAAGAATTACTGTTTCTTCTAAATCTAATTGGTCATTTAAATTACCAAGCAAAAACCTAAAGGTATTTCTAATTTTTCTATAAGATTGAGAGTGTTGCTCTAGTATTGCATTGTCAATTTTTAAATCATCTGAGTAATCAGATGCAATCACCCAGAGTCTTAGAATATCCGCACCATATTTATTAATTACTTCATCTGGAGAAACTACATTCCCTAAAGACTTAGACATTTTCTGCCCCTTCCCATCCACAACAAATCCATGGCATAGAATGCTTTTATAGGGCGCTTCACCTCTAGTGCCGCACGATTGTAGCAAAGAGGAGTGAAACCAACCTCGATGCTGATCTGATCCCTCAAGGTATATGTCTGCAGGCCATTTTAAATCTTTTCTTTTTTCAAGAACATAGGAGTGGCTAGAACCGCTATCAAACCAGACTTCCACAATATCATTAACTTTTTTATAATCTTCACTTTTATATTTTGGCCCTAAAAACTCTTCATCTTTTTTTACAAACCAGGCATCGCTTCCTTCTTTTAAGAAAATGCTTTCTATTCTTTTAAATACATCCCCGTCGATTAATGGCTCATGCGTTTTTTTATTTACAAAAATGGGTATTGGCACTCCCCAGAATCTTTGGCGTGAAATACACCAGTCTGGTCTTGTTTCAATCATAGATCTTAATCTGTTTTGACCGACAGGAGGGTAAAACTTTGTATTGTCTATAGCTTTTAAGGCAACATTTCTTAAATCGTTGGACTCCATAGAGATAAACCACTGAGGCGTTGCTCTATGAACCAATGGAGCCTTAGATCTCCATGAATGAGGGTAGCTATGCACTAAAGTTCCAGACCCTAAAATTTTTTTATTAAGGTTCAACTCTTCGATAATAATTTTATCAGCTTTAAATATGTGAATACCTTCAAATTTTTTAATTACATTTGTGTAATACCCGTGATCATCTATTGTATTTTCTGCTTTAATATTATTTTTTAGTCCTAAATTAAAATCATCAGGTCCGTGACTCGGAGCAATATGAACAATTCCTGTTCCCTGCTCCAATGTTACAAAATCAGCTTCTAATAACGGGACATCAAAATCATATCCATGCAATTGAAAAGGATGTGAACATTTTACATTCTTAAGATTAGATCCTGAAAATGATTTGATAATTTTAAAATTTTCAATTTCACAAGAATTCATCACCTCGCTTATTAATTTGGTAGCAAGAACAACTGTATCTCTTTCTCCTTGCTGTGTGACTTCAACTAATGAATATTCATAGTTGCTATTAAATGCTAAAGCCCGATTACAAGGTATCGTCCATGGTGTGGTAGTCCAGATAACAACTTTTACATTATCTAAGCTTTCAAATTTTCCTTGAATTGGAAATTTTGCAAAAATAGTATTAGATTTATGATCTGCATATTCAACTTCTGCATCTGCTAAAGCAGTAGCTTCTACCACGGACCATAAGACTGGTTTAAAACCATTATACAAACCTCCATTTTTTAGAAACTTTAATATTTCAACTGCAATTTGTGCTTCTGCCTCCGTGCTCATAGTGGTGTATGGATTTTTCCAATCACCCTCTACACCCAATCTTTTAAATTGTTCTTTTTGTTTTATAATCCAAGAGGATGCAAAATCTCTGCATTCTTTCCTAAACTCGATAATAGAAATGCTTTTTTTGTCTTTTCCTTTTTTTTTAAATTCCTCTTCTATTTTCCATTCAATGGGTAGTCCATGACAGTCCCAGCCTGGTACATAAACTGCATTTTTTCCAAGCAATTGCTGATACCTAATAATTACATCTTTTAAAATTTTATTAAGCGCAGTTCCAATGTGAATATTGCCATTGGCGTAAGGGGGTCCGTCATGAAGAATAAATTTTTCTTTATGTAAAGATTGAGATCGTTGCTGCTCATATAAATTTATATCACTCCACAGCTTTAGAAACTCTGGCTCCTTAGTTGGCAGATTTGCTTTCATTCCCAATTGGGTTTTGGGAAGATTTACTTTTATTTCACTCATTTTTTAAGAATTTCTTTCGCAGTTGTTATATCTTTTTTTATCTGTCTAATTAATAAAATTTTATTTTTAAAACTCTTTTCATTTCTTAACCTCTTTACAAATGCAATCTCGGCGAATTGTCCATAGAATGGAGGTATTTTTTTAAATAAATTTATTTCTAATACTAGCTTGTTTCTAGAGAATGTTGGGGCTAAGCCAAAATTAGCAACGCCATCATAAATTTTATCCTTAATCTTAGCCTTAACTGCATACACTCCTGTTTTTGGAGCAATATTATCTTTAATGATAATGTTGGCGGTTCTAAACCCCAGCTGCCTTCCAACTTTTCTTCCTTGTATAACCTTTTCTCTAATGCTCCAGTTTCTTCCTAGTAAGCGACCAGCAAGATCCACATTGCCTTTTTCTATAGCAAGCCTAATTCTGGTCGAAGATATCTTGGTTTTGTTTTCTTTGGCTAAGCGTAAATCGCTTACCTTAAAGTTATGTATTTTTCCAAATTTTTTTAATAAAGCAATATTACCTTTTCTTTTATTTCCAAACCTAAAATTTTTACCTATTATAATGTGAGTTGGATTTAATTTTTTAATCACAATTTCTGTAATAAAATCCTCTGCTGATATCATTGAAAATTTTTTGTTAAATTTACAAAGAAAAACAAAATCTACATTATTTTTTTTAATTAAATCAACTTTCAAATTATCAAGTGTTATACGAATAATTTTTTTATTTTTTTTAAAAAATTCATAAGGTAAGGGGGAAAAGGTAACAACGCCAAATTTCTGTTTATTGCGTTTTGCAATTTTTTTTCCTAGCTTAAAAATACTTTGATGACCCTTGTGAACTCCATCAAAGTTTCCAATAGCAATAACTGCATTTCTAACAATTTTATTTAATGCCATACAAGCTCTTCTTGAAAATAATTAATAGTTGCATCTTTTAAATTTACTGAATCTTTTAACTCGTCAAAATTAACAATCCCATTTCTAAAAAAATCTTTATAAATTCCATTTAATATCAAAACAGAATCTAAATTAAGTAGATTGGCACCCCTGATGTCTGTTTTTATATTATCTCCAATCGCCAATATATTAATTTTCTTATCTTTAAAGTCACTGTGGTTACTAATTTTTTTTAAAGCAAAGCTATAAATTTTTGAATAAGGTTTTCCAAAATAACGAACTACTCCTCCTTTTTTCTTAAAATGGTTAGCTAACGCTCCTGCACAAAATTCTATTTTTTCTCCTCTAATAACTACATCGTCTGGATTTGCACAAATTAATGGTAATTTTTTATTTAAAAAATAATTTAATATAGTTTCATAATCTTCTAACTTTTCTTGGTTTGGTAAAAGTCCTGTACAAATAATTTCATCACATTCATCTTGACTGACCAGCGCAATGTTTAAACCTTTAAACAAATCAATATCTTTGGTTGGGCCTAAATGATAAAATTTCTTTTTATTAGAGTTTGATAAAATATATTCTCTAGTTATATCTCCAGAGGTAATCAAAAAATCATAGCAAGAACTTTTGAGACCGATAGTTTCTAAATACACCTTAACTACTGGCGAGGGTCTTGGTGCGTTTGAGATCAAAATAATTTTTTTATTTTGCTCTTTAAGTTTTTCTAACACTTCTATTGCTGATGGATAACATTGAATGCCATCATGCATAACTCCCCACAAATCTATAAAATAAGCATCAAACTTGTCAGATATTTCACTTACTCCTTTAAGTTTTTGAGGTTCTTTTGAGTTCATACAAAGGTATTTACAATAAACCCTTTGAAAAACATAGGTTTTAAGGTTTTTTAAGGTCTTGAAATTTTATAATTGATAGTCATATAACAATTCACAATTAACGAGACAAGGAGCATTATTATGAAATTTAGACCTTTACATGACAGGGTACTAATAGAATCCCTAGAAAGCGAAGAAAAAACAGCTGGTGGAATTATTATTCCAGATACAGCAAAAGAAAAACCTCAGGAAGGCAAAGTAATTGCTGTTGGACCTGGAGCAAAGTCAGAAGATGGAAAAACTATCCCTATGGATGTTAAAGTTGGTGATCGTGTTCTTTTTGGAAAATGGTCAGGCACTGAAGTTAAGGTGGATGGCAAAGAATACAGTATCATGAAAGAGAGCGACATCATGGGTGTAGTAGGAAAATAATATTAAATAATTTAGGAGGAAATAAACAATGGCAGGTAAAATAGTAAAATTTGATACTGAAGCTAGAAATGCAATGCTAAGAGGCGTGGATATTTTAGCCAATGCAGTAAAGGTTACTTTAGGTCCGAAGGGACGTAACGTAGTAATAGATAAATCATATGGTGCACCCAGAATTACAAAAGATGGTGTTACTGTAGCAAAAGAAATTGAGCTTGAAGATAAATTTGAAAATATGGGAGCTCAAATGGTTAAGGAAGTTGCTAGCAAAACGAATGATGAAGCTGGTGATGGGACTACGACTGCAACTGTGTTAGCACAAGCAATCGCAAAAGAAGGTTGTAAATTTGTTGCGGCTGGAATGAACCCAATGGATTTGAAAAGAGGAATGGATCTTGCGGTTACAGCTGTAATCCAGAGAATCAAAGATAACTCCAAAAAAGTTAAAACCACTGAAGAAATTGCCCAAGTTGGAACTATTTCTGCAAATGGTGAAAAAGAAATTGGAGATATGATTGCTAAAGCAATGCAAAAAGTTGGTAACGAAGGAGTTATCACAGTTGAAGAGGCTAAAGGTCTTCAAACTGAGCTTGATGTAGTTGAAGGTATGCAATTTGATAGAGGATTTTTATCTCCATACTTTATTACCAATGCAGATAAGATGACTACCGAACTAAATAGTCCTTTAATCTTGTTGTGTGATAAAAAATTATCAAACTTACAATCAATTGTTCCTTTATTAGAATCTGTGGTTCAAGCTTCTAGACCTTTATTGATTATTGCTGAAGAAGTTGAGGGAGAAGCTCTTGCAACTTTAGTGGTTAATAAATTAAGAGGTGGTTTAAAGGTTTGTGCTGTTAAAGCACCTGGATTTGGTGACCGAAGAAAATCAATGTTAGAAGACATTGCAATTCTTACAGGCGGACAAGTGATTTCCGAGGATCTTGGAATTAAACTTGAAAACGTAACTATCAAAGACCTTGGTTCTTGTAAGTCTATTAAAGTAGATAAAGACAATACTACTATTGTAGATGGCTCTGGAAAAAAAGCTGACATTGAATCAAGATGTGCTTCTATCAAAAAACAAATTGATGAGAGTACTTCTGATTATGATAAAGAAAAACTCCAAGAGAGACTTGCTAAATTAGCAGGTGGAGTTGCAGTCATTAAAGTTGGTGGTGCAACAGAGGTTGAAGTTAAAGAGAGAAAAGACAGAGTGGATGATGCATTAAATGCTACCAAAGCAGCAGTACAAGAAGGTGTTGTGACAGGTGGTGGATGTGCATTACTTTATGCTCTGGATGCTCTTGATACCATTAAGGTTAAGGGTGATGATCAAAAAGCTGGTGTTGAGTTAATTAGAAAAGCTCTACAGGCTCCTATCAGACAAATTATTAACAATGCTGGTGTAGATGCATCAGTAGTTGTTGGTAAATTGTTAGAAGGTAAAAAAGGTAATTATGGTTATGATGCTCAAAATGAAGAGTACGTAGACATGATTGCTAAAGGAATCATCGATCCTACTAAAGTGGTAAGAACTGCTTTGCAAGATGCTGCATCTATTTCTGGATTGTTAATTACAACAGAAGCAATGATTGCAGATAAGCCTGACGATAAAGATGCTGGTCCAGCTGGTGGTGGAATGCCTCCAATGGGTGGTATGGGCGGAATGGGTGGTATGGGTGGAATGGGAATGTAATACGGTTCCATCTAGAGAACACTCTAGATACATACACTAAACAAAATTAGAACCCCTGGAATGAAAGTTTTGGGGGTTTTTTTTTGTCTGAAAAAAATGTAGGGTAATTTAATTATGGTGATAACAAATTTATTACTTTTCTTAATCTTAGTTACTCTTTTGAGTTATTATTTAATACCTTGGGAAAACTTTACTAAATCACCTTTCAAATTTTTAATAAAATTTTGGTTTAAAGTGTTCTTTGTTCTAATGATTATTTTGGGTATGCTAGGATATATCTTACACCAATATCTAATTTAACTAAGGTAATGAAAAAAAGAATATTAGAAAAATATAATTTTTTGTTTAGAATTTATTTAGTTTACTTTTATTTTAAATTTAATTTTTTTACAAAAAAAGAAAGCTATTCTCAACTAGGTGAAGATATAGTTATTAATAAATATTTTAAAAACTTTATAGGAACCTATATAGACATAGGTTGCTACCATCCAATTAAATACAGTAATACAGCGCTTCTTTATAAAAAAGGTTGGACAGGAATAAATATAGACCTTAATCAAACTAGTATTGATCTATTCAATTTTAGCCGATTAAGAGATAAAAATGTTTTAGCATGCTTGTCTAATAAAGAAGAATGGATAAGTCTATATTTAGATAATAAATTTAGTGCTTTGAATTCTGCAAATAATGAAAATATTAGAAAATTTAAAATTAAAAAGTTTAAAAAAATAAGAATTAAAACAAAAGTTTTTCCAAAAATTATTAAACAAAAATTTGACTTTTTAAATATAGACTGCGAGGGTAATGATTATAAAATTTTAAAAACTATTAATCTCAAAAAATTCAAGCCAAGAATAATAAGTATAGAAGTTTCTAAAAAATATAAAAAATTTATTTATAATTATTTAAATTCTAACAACTATCAAATTCTAGCAATAAGGTCTCTTTCACATATATTTAAATATAAATAGGTTAATGAAAGAAATATTATTTTTTATCTTTTTTTTAAATGTGTCAGTAACGTATGCAGACAATTGTAATTTAGACCCCCTTAAAGGGTCAATGAACTACATTATTGGTTATGGATCTTTAATGGAGAAAGAATCTAGAACTAGGACAAACCCAACTGCTTACATCGCAAAACCTATAATGATTAAAGGATTTCAAAGAACTTGGGGTCACAATGGTGGAAATTATAAAATAACCTTCTTAACAATTATTAAAGAAAAAAATTCAATAGTTAATGCCGTTTATTATCCGATATCCATAAAAGGATTAAAAAAATTAGATAAAAGAGAGAGTAGTTATTGTAGGGTAAAAGTTTCTTCTCAAGATTTAAATTTTTATAATAAAAAAATTAAAATAAGTAATTCTAATTTTTGGGTTTATGCAGCTAATCCTAAAAGATTAAAAAATCCCAGTCAAAACCATCCTATTGCACAATCATACGTAGATATTTTCATGAATGGATGCATTCAAATTCAAACAAAATATAAAATTAAAAATTTTGCAAATCAATGCATTGAAACTACTAGAGGATGGTCACCTTATTGGGTTAATGATAGAATTCATGCAAGAAGACCTTTTGAAGTTCCAAATGCTTATAAAATTGATCAACTTCTGTCAAAATACTTTACCCATTATTATGAGCATAAATTTGAATAATTTAAAATATATAATTAACCAATAAATGGGTTGATATTATTCCAAGTGTTCCCAGAGTAATAGCTGTTCCGCCCACTCTTAAAAACATATTACTTTTTAAAAAAGCAAAACAAAAACCATGCATTAATCTACCTAAAAAAAAGGCAGAACCTAAGCAATGCATATAGATAATATTAAAACTACTTATTTCTGCTAGATACAAAAGTATTAAAAATATTGGTGAATATTCAATTAAATTAGAATGACCTCTAATTGCTCTTTCCGTCGAATTTTCATCATCTTTTTCAAATTTAAAAAATTTAAATATGGGATTCCCCCGTAGTGCAATTACTCTGGTGGACAAAATAATTAACCATATAGAAATTAAAGAAGCGTAAAAAGATGTCATCATAACAATCTTTTAACAAAAAAAAGATTAAAAAAAAGTATTAATCGAAATTAATTAAAATTTCTAAGAAATTTATTTTTTAAAAATTTCTTAGAAACAAAAATACAGGCAGAGCTTTTGAGAATACTTCCATCATTAATAATGCGTAAATTATTAGCTTTTAAAGTGGATCCTGTTGAAGTGATATCCGTAATTAATTCTGCAGATCCTGTAAATGGATAAGATTCTGTTGCTCCTAAACTTGGTACTACTCTGAATTGACTGACTCCTTTAGACAGAAAAAAACTTTCCGTTAAATTTGGATACTTAGTTGCGACCCTCATTCTACGGGCATACTTTTCTCTGAAATCAAAACTAACCTCCTCAAGATCAGCCATATTTTGCACATCTAACCAATCTTTTGGCGCAGCCACTACCAAATCAGAAAAACCAAAATCTAATTTTTGAAAAGTTTTTACATTCTCAGAATAAACTTCTGGAAACTCTTTTAGTAGATCTAGACCAGATATTCCCATATCTAGGGTTCCATCATTAATTCTTTCAATGATTTCTCTGGCATGTAAAAAAATTCCTTCTGCTTCATTATTTTTTTCAATGTTAAAAAAATAATTTCTATCGCCAAAAGAGTTTACTACTTTTAGATTTTTACTTTGAAAAAAATTGATAGAATCGTCTCTTAATCTTCCTTTGCTAGGCAAGCCTATTTTAATTTTATTCATTTTATAAATTAATTAATTGATTAAGGTTAATTGCACCACCTAGTGCAGGAATATCTTTTTTATAGCCGAGAGTTTTGAGTAAATTGCTATACTCACCTCCCCTAGCTAGCTCAACTACGTGGGCTTTTTTCTTTGCATAAGCCAGAAAAACGATTCCTGTGTAATATTCTGCATTTCTTCCAAAATCAGTTTTGAAAGAAATAGAGTACTTTTTTCCAATTTTTTTATTAATTAAAATAATTTTTTTAAAATAGTTTTTAATATTTTTAGTAGGTAATTTGTTTTTATTGAAAAATGCAAGGATCGTTTTTTCTGCTTTTTGTAAGGGAAGGTTTATTTTTAAATAATTCCTAATAATTCTAACGTTCAATTTTCCTTTATAGTCATCTCTGGGATCTTTTAATTTTTTTTTAAACCTTTTTACTATCTCAGTAACAGTTCGCCCTCCAATTATCTTACTTTGGTCTATTTTGATTAGATCTTGAAGTCTTTTAGTATCAACATCGATTGTCTCTTGATCTAAATCATAATTAGTTTCTAATCTTTTTAACAAATCTATAAAATATTCTCTTCTTGAAAAGTGTCTGACTAATCTTAATTTCCATCTTTCAGGGAGATCCAATCCATCTATTAAAATTTTAAACAAACCAATATCACCTACAATAATTTCTAACTTTTTAATTTTTTTTATTGGTTCTAGTATTGAATCAATTAAAAGCAATGAAGAGCTCTTATTGGATGGATTAATTATCTCACAACCCAATTGATCGAATACATTCAAGTCTCCCTTCTTATCTAGTCTGTACGCTGCTCCATAATAACAATACTTTTCTTCTTTAACTTTTTTTTCCTGGATATATTTTAAAGCAGTTGAAACGGTAAGATCTGGTCTTAAGCTGATTTCTTTGCCTAATAAATCTTTATAAGTTAAAGCAGATTTTTTAAATTGCTCTCCTGATCTTTCGGTTAGTAGATTGGTGTCAATAAGCAAATCTAGATCAGTAAAGTTAAATTTTCTTTTTTTGAAAAAATTTAAAATTTCTTTAGAAAAATTCTCTTTTAATTTCTTTTTTTCCAAGCCCTGCTTCATTATTTAATTTCATTTAAAAGCTGATCAAAAGCTACTGTTTTTTGAGCTTCTGTAGATTGCTTCCATTCACTTCTATCTTTAATATTTGCAGACATCTGCTTTCCAACATTTAAGTTCTTGATAGTAACAACATTCTTACTAACCTCGTCATCTCCGCATAAAATTACGAAGTCACAACCTCTTTTGTCTGCATATTTAAATTGTGACTTAATATTGGAAGATCCTGAGTAAATTTCAGCACTAATATTTGCAGATCTAAGCATATTTAGAATTTTTACATAAAAATCCATATACTTTTCATCGAATACACATATTAAAACTGGATTTTTCTTCTCTGCTTTAATTTTATTTTTTTGTAAAATTGCATAAATTAATCTGTCTAATCCGACAGATATTCCTGTGGAAGGGCAATCTTGATTGTTAAACCTTTTGACCAGATCGTCATATCTACCCCCACCACCTACAGATCCAAATTCAATTTCTTGTCCTTTGTTATTTTTTACTCCAAAAGTTAAATTAGCCTCAAAGATAGGCCCAGTGTAATACTCCAATCCTCTAACCACCGTAGGATCAAAAATATAATTTGTAAAATTAAATAATGAAAAATATTTTTCCATTAATTCAAGTTCTTTAATTCCATCATTCATACTTTTATTATCTACAGCAATTTCCCTTATTCTCTCAAAATTTTTGTCTGAAAGATTTTTAATATTTAAAAAGTTTATAATTTCTTTTATTTGAGACTCTTCTAATTCAGCTCCTTTGGTAAAATCACCTGACTTATCTTTTCTTCCTTTTCCTAATAAATATTGAACACCTTCAGCTCCTACTCGATCTAGCTTATCTACTGCTCTTAGTGTGATTGATTGCTTTTGTTTGTCGGTAATATTTAATTTTTCTAATAGTCCTTTAGAAAGTTTTCGATTTGAAATTTTTATAATATACTCATTTTTTTCTAAGCCACAGCTGTTTAAAATTTCTGAAATAAGAAAGCAAAGTTCAGCATCGGAAAATAAATTGCTAGTTCCTATATAATCTGCATCAAATTGTAAAAACTCTCTAAATCTACCTGGACCTGGCTTTTCATTTCTCCAAACAGTTCCTAATTGAAATCTCTTAAAGGGTTTTGGAAGACTGTCAAAATTTTTAGCAGCGTATCTAGCCAAGGGGGCTGTTAGATCATATCTTAAAGAAAGCCATTTTTTTTCATCTTCAAAAGAAAATACTCCCTCAGATGGTCTATCTTTGTCAGGCAAAAATTTTCCAATACTATCCGTATACTCAAAGCTTGGAGTCTCGAGATATTGGAATCCGTATTTAGACATGATTTTTTTAATATTCAAAATTAAAAGATCACGAATTAAAAGCTCTTCTTCTTGTCTATCTACAAACCCATTGGGTAATTCACTAGTGGGTTTAAAAATTTTTTTATTCATTGTTTTGGTACAGCTGGGTGGATTCGAACCACCGACATCTGGTTCCACAAACCAGCGCTCTAACCAACTGAGCTACAGCTGCATAATATTTTTTGTTTATAATAGTATTTTTGT
>Ga0307986_10000376_pt1 | contig 33258 bp, 36 predicted proteins | sample EllFjometageno82_FD_203170 | JGI IMG/M metagenome (GOLD analysis project Ga0307986, IMG submission 203170) | Marine microbial communities from Ellis Fjord, Antarctic Ocean - #82 | ecosystem: Environmental > Aquatic > Marine > Unclassified | place: Southern Ocean | collected 2014-10-09 | reverse complement strand
GAAGCAAAAAAAACCGAATAAATTTTTTATATCTTAATATAAATGATTAGACCTTTTAAGTTTATCTTTATCCTATTTTTTATGATATTGTTAGTTAAAACAACAGATTACTATCTAGAGAAGAAATATTTCAAAGAATGTGAAATAAAAAAATATTCTAAAATATAAATGAAAGCAATAGTAGTCATCTTATTTTTAATAGGCGTATATATGATTGGAGTAGGATATATGCAACAAAAAGGAGGTCAATGTAAAAATAAAATAGAATACAGATTTATACCTAGATCTGTATATGATCAAATGTTATACGACGAAGATTTAACTCAAAAATATGAAAGAATGTTTAATATTAATCCCTTTTCTGTGGATACTATAGATTTAGAAGGTATATCATTAAGAAATAAGGGTTAATTTATTCTGATGAAGCACTTGCTATAATTTCATCTATGCTTAAGTCATAAAAATCGGCATCTCCACCTAGTTCTCTTCTGTATAAAGTAATTTGATGATCATAATTGTCCTTATTTAGTTTTGGTAGTTGATATAGTATTATATAAAATAAGCAAGCCGAAAATATAACACCTACCATAATATACAGACTATCTTTTTCTGGTTGACTGATGTAGAAGTATGACATAGTAATAGACACTATTAAACCAGCAATAATAATCTTATACACCTGTTCCGTAGTATCTAAAGTTCTTATTTTATTTATGTTAATATCATATTGCCGTTGTTTTGTACAATTATCCATTTTATATTAGTAAATATAAAAGTATTAATGTTAATAATACAATCAATATAATAAAATAATTTCTTTTTTCTTTAACTGATTCTAAATATCTATTAGAATATTCTACCCTTTTTTCTGGCATATTACTATTGTTCATTTATAGAAATAGAGATAATAAATACAAAAAAAGAAATATGTTTATAATTAACAATATTTTATTATTACTTTTTAGATTTTCATGTTCTTCTTGTTTTATAAGTAACTCACGGTCTTTCATTGAATATATATTTATATATTAATATATAATTTTTAAAAATAATGTTAATAAATTACTTACACATTCTATAAAATTTAGTAATACCAGAAGTTAGCGATGGGCGAGTTATCTCTACCAAATCACCAGGTACAAGACCTAATATTTTAGCGACGGGGTCATTTTTTGTTATAATAGGAAATTGAGACTTTTCTAAATGATGTTCTGTTTCTATTTTTTTAATATCATGTTTAGATGATATTACATGGTGATCAGGTACAAGATCATGTTCTAGAATATTAACACACAATGAGTTAATATTAAATATTTGGATATTTGTCATATGTCTGGGTGAATAATTTTCATCAGATACAATTTCTTTATAAAGAGGACTATCTGGAGAGGCATTTTCTATTTCCATATTAATAGTTTCTATCCAACCATTATATGTTTCTACAGCTGTTGTTATATTTGAGGGTAGAATAACAATAATATTGTCTTCTGGATTATTTTTTTCAATATTTTCATTAATATATTTAAATAATGGTACTTTACTAATATTTTTCATTGAAGGTGGAAAATTATAATATATAATGTGTATATTCCAGTCACCAAAGATAGAGTGCGGAACACTAAAATTACACAGTTCGGCACTCTGGTCGGATATATTAGATTCTATCATTTTACCAATTTCTAGTTCACTTAGTTTAGGCATAGTACCAACATTATAATTTCTTTTTTCAAGAATATCACGAAGAACTTCTCTCGACTTAGCTATCTTCTGTATCTGTTCCATTTCTATATATTACTATTTAATTTTTATATATATTTTTCAACTTTATTCTACTTTAGGTATTTCATTTCCTTCTGGATCTAATGTAGGTATTTCATTTCCATCAGCATCTTGATCTACTTGTTCTTCATCGTCAATATCGTCCATGTCGGTATTATTTTCGATAGTAGGTAATATTTCATTTAATAGATTGGTATCGTCTTCGTGATTTTCTATGATACATTTAGGAGAAATACTCATACATTGTAATTCTTGTATAAATAATTTCATACTGTATGGTAACTCCACTGTGTTAATATTATCATCTGTTTCATATATATTTTCATTAATGATATTACCAGTTCTATTATTAAAGAAAGTTTTATAGTCATCACTTCTTTTCATGGTGCTTTCTTGTAAGAAAACCGCGGCGCCGTGTGCTAAAATAGCATCACGTTCCATCTCACCTATTCTGAGACCACCCTTATTAGCACGACCAGCAGCCGCTTGTTTTGTTAAATATTCTTTTGGACCAGTTGCTCTACTTTGGATTTTATCACTAACTAATAGTTTTAATCTTTGATAATAAGTTGGCCCAATAAATATATGGGTATTCATTTGCTCACCGGTTAATCCATTATAAAGTATTTCATTCGCGTGTTTTTCATATCCTGATTGCTTTAAAGAATCTGATATCTTATCAACATTAGACTCCTCAAATGCCGTACAGTTTCCTATGTTGCCGTAATGACACGCAGATTTACCAAGAATACATTCGAGAAGATGATTAATAGTCATACGACTTGGAATAGCATGCGGGTTCATAATAATATCGGGAACAATACCTTCGGCAGTATGGGGCATGTCAGCCGCGTCTATGACCATACCAATTGTACCTTTTTGACCAGATCTAGCAGCAAATTTATCGCCTATTTCTGGAGTCTTTATTTTTCTAATTCTTATTTTTGCCAATCTAAGAGTATGGTCTCTCTCAACAACTAAGACTTTATCAACAGTCCCACTTGTTCCCGTTTTAACAGTTTGTCCAGTTATTTGTAAAAGTGTGTTACCATTTTCATTTTCGGTGTCTGTGACAGTAAATTTACCTATAATAACATCATTTTCAGTTACTTCTTGGTTTTCATTTATTAGTCCATGTTCATTTAGTAAGGAGTAATTTTTTTCGCTATTTAAATCTTTAACTATAGGATAATGTTTAGATATAACTGATGGATTACAAAACTTAGATATTTTATTTGAAAACCCCCCTGTTTTAGATGCATCTTCTTCTTGGTCTTGATATGTTCTGTGATATAAACTCTTAAACATACCTCTTTCTATCGAAGATTTATTGATTATAATAGAATCTTCTTGGTTGTATCCAGAATAACATCCTATTGCTACAATTGCATTTATACCACTGGGTAAATTACGAGAAAAAACATATTTTGAGAATTTAGTATCTACTAATGGTCTCTGCGGATAATGGAGAATATGTGAAAATGTTTCAAATCTAGAACTAAAATTTGTATTATAAACTCCCATAGTTTGTTTCATTTGGTGTGCAGAATATACATTTCTTGGTGCTTGGGCGTGCTGTGGAAATGGAATAGTATTTACAGTAGCACTTAACATTAATGCGTTGTGTATTTCACAGTGCGTGTATTGTATGTCTTTGCCTAAACTTTTATAGTTGGTTGCTATCAAAATATTTTCCATTTCACTACTATCTAGATATTCTATTAAACACGCGTTATTAAGTAAGTCGTCATCAGGCCTAATATCTTGTTTATAATAGTTAGAGTCATATACCGAACAGTCATTACCAGTTCTTATACCAAATATTAAATCTTTCCATTCTTTACTGTTTATATCAAACTCATTATCAAATAAAAGACTGTTATTTTCATGTAGTCTTATTAATGGTTTTACTAATCTTCCTTGATCAGTATTAATATATATTTCGTTATTGGATCTATCCCAATAAATAGAAGTTAAAATATTAATAATAGCATTTCTCTTATACAGCATAAGTTTTTTATAAAGAGTTACTGGATCTTGGTGAATACCAATCCAAATATTATTTACAAAAATCTTTGCTAAAAAGTAGGTATCATCTGGAACAACAAAATCAAGAGAAATTACATGTAAGTCTTTCAAACAGTTTATAATACCACTTGGATTTATCCAAAAAGAAACACTAGCAGTAATTGCTAAATGGTTAACTATACCTACATTGCCCCCGTCTGGTGATTCAGATGGACAAATGTATCCCCATTGAGAACTATGCAGTTTTCTTGGGCCAATTGCCTTACTACCACTAGGTAATGGAAATGTTACTCTTCTTAAAACTGCCGTTGTTCCTAATAATGTATTTCTATTTATGTCTTGGACAACTCCATCCCGGGCAGATATACCTGTACCCCATTTAGTTCTATAGGATTTATCCAAGTCATTTTCTATGATTGTATAATCAAAAATAGTTCTTATATTGCCATCGTGTATAAAATATTTCATATCTGTAAATTTTCCTTTTTTATAATCCCTTTCATATCTGTTATCAACCTTGAGTTTTATATTTTTCTTAAATTTCTCAAACAACTCACGATAGAGTTCATTAATTAGAAAACCACTTAAATCAACTCTTTTATTTTTATAGTGATCTCTATCTGTTTCTGGAATAATACCTAAACTTGTTTTTAATAGTTTATTTATAATTAATCCTAAGTAAAAAGATTTATACGTATTTTGACTATTATAATTAGGTAGAAAGTTATTATTAATAATATATATTGCGTCAATATTAAATTTTCTAATAATAGATATTGTTGATTTTAAAGCAATAAATTTAAGTGCCGTTTCTCTATCAAATATCTCATTGGCATCTTTTATGGACGCCAGCAATGCTTGTAGTAAGATGGAGCCTTCTTCTGATGCCTTTTTTGGATCTTCACCCAATATAATTTTACATATTTCGTAATCAGACTGAATACCCAATGCTCTAAATAGAATAAAAATAGGTATTCTATCTTCTACGCCTAAAATTCTAATAGATAATCTTCCGGTTTTTTCTATAGCAATACTATTTGTTCTAGAAGATTGGAAACCTTCTTTAGAAACAGATTTTAAGTTTGCTTCATATGTAAATTTATTGTCAAAAGATTTATTTATGTATATCATATTATCTGCTTTTTTTTCTTGACTAATTATTACTTTTTCTTTACCATTGATGATAAAATAACCACCTTTATCATATTTACATTCGCCTAAGTTTCTTAGTTGTTTATTGGATAGTCCATTTAGTAAACAAAGTTTTGAGTGAAGCATAATAGGTATTTTTCCTATATTAACTTTTTCTCTATATTCATGATAGACTACTTCTCCTTTTTCTTTAATTAACATTGTGATGTCAATAAATACATTGCTGGCATAGGTAGCATTATAGTTTCTTGCTAATTGTGGATACATATATTTACTTTTTTGTGAGTCACCTTCTTCGTTGTCTTTATGTAAAATAGGTTTAGCAAAGTGTATATGTTTGTCGGTTGAACTGATAATATTTTCTTCAGCATCAACTTCTTCTCCAAACCACATATATATTTCATGATTATATATGCTTCCTTCTTGGTCTTTTGGAATATAAAGTGGATTTTCTCTTTTAATAATATATTCTAATCCTATTTCATCATCTATATTCCCTTCTATAAATTGATTAAAAGAATCTAAATGATGAGCCGTTAGATAATACGGATCGCGTTTAAAATATCTGTCAATGATTTTCCATGGGTCAAAACTCATTTATAGATTAGTTAGTTTTTTTATTTTAAGTATTTATCATAATTATCTAATCAATAGATTCCCAAAGGGATCCCACATTTTAACTAATGTTGGTTTTGATTTAAGGGAATCTAATATTTTTTTATCACAATATTTTTTGTCTATTACTATTTGATATACATGTCTTTTAAACCAAGGGGTGGACATAACATAATTACCATAATTATCATTTTCATCACCCCAAGAATTTTCTACCCACCATTTGTTAATGCTCTTACCTTTTTCACAATTAAATCCTTTTATAACCATAGCATGATTTACTTCACCGGCTTTAGTTAAAAGTGCTTCACCTTTTTCTATTTCTAAATCTATATCAAATGTTTCTTTATAGTTGATAGATTCCGTATCCATAATACCATTTAAATGATGAACATTTTTATCGACATCACTTCCAAACCATAATGCTTCACCATCTTTTATAGATTTTGAGGCTACATTCATCATGACGTCTATAGGAACATTAATATAAGTAGATATATTATCATTATCCATATTATTTGCATATTCTACCTTGTATACTTTATAGAATGGTCTTGACTTATGTGGAAAATTGATTAGGGATATTTTTTCGTCACAATTATAGTTAATATGATTTTTATAGAACTCTAGAGGTGTTATATTTTTAATTGCTGCGTAAGTTTTATCTTTGGTCGCTGTTATTCTATTATTTGGAAAGACCTGTCTACTAACTAAGATTTTATCATCTTCTTCTTCTTTTTTTCCCCCTTTTAATTTTTGGGTCTTCTTTATACCCCGTTTCTTTTTTGACCGTCTAGATTTTGACCGTCTAGATTTTGACCGTCTAGATTTTGACCGTCTAGATATTCTTCTTGTTTTACGGGATCTTTTATGTCCTTTAGAGTTAGGAATATTGGGAATATTTTGATAGAAAGACCAGTCTACTTTATCTGGTGGTGTACCCATAAAAATAGTTATTATTTTGAAAATAGAATACATCATTTCTTTTAGTCTTTTTTTAAGAAGGGCTTTATTGCCAGTAAAGTAACTATTCGGCATTTTTCTTATATCAACGGCATATTCCCTTAGTTTATTATTTAAAAATCGTTTCATTTGCTCAGTATTACTGGTGTGAAATGTTTCGTCCATATCATTTTTTGGTACCAAACCATATTTATTTACTAAATTAACAACCATGTTCCATTGTCCACCATCGCTAACTGGGTCCGTAAATAGTATTCTATTGTATTGGTCATCTATAGGTTTTTTTCTAAATTCTATTACTTTTTTAAGAAAATAGTTACTTTTCTCAAACTGATCCCAAAAGAAAGGATACGCTTGACTTAACTCAAAATCTTTATCTAATTTATAATTTTGTATCATATTTAATCTTATAACATTTAGGATAGCAAACAACCAACATCTTCCAGATGTTTCTTGATTCGTTGCTTTTACATCAACATGAATAGCATTTGTAAACACTTCATTATAATCCCTTGCTTTATAAGCGTCCATTAATACAGTAGACAAGTCCCCGGCACCTCTTACGGCATTTTGGGCTAATTTATTTTGCTTATCTGCGTAAAATTCTTTACTAAAGTCTGTTACTGTTTTACAATTTAAATCGTCCATTCTATTATTTAGTTAGAAAAATAAAATTGAATATTTATTATTTAATAAATAATAAATGATAGAAGAATATTTTAAATCTATGAAAGAACCATCTGTGGAAATCCTAAAGATATATACAGATGGCGCATGTTCTAATAATGGAAAGAAAACGGCAAAGGCAGGAGTGGGAATACATTGTAAACTTTTTCAGATAAGTGAAAAGTTTCCATTTGGAAATCACACAAACAATCGAGCAGAGTTATATGCCATATTATACGCATTAAACATTATCCAAAAAAATAAATTCACTAAAAAATATGAAGAAATCTTAATATATACAGATTCTGAATATTCTATAAAGAGTTGTACTAAATGGATACATTCATGGGTTAAGAATAACTGGAAAAAACCAGTTAAAAATAGAGAATTTATTGAACCTATCTATAGCATATTAAAAGAAAATCCCAGCATAAAATTGATTCACATTAAAGCACACACTGGTTACCAAGACGAAGATTCTATTGGTAATGACCTAGCAGATCAATTGGCTGTTAAAAGTTTAGAGGTGTAAAATTAAGTATTTAAAAATATTTCTTTAAATAAAATGGTCAAAAATCAATTATTTAGAAAATTACCAGACGAAACAATAATAAATAAACTCTTACTTGCGTTTGGTCTTACTTCTTTAGAAGATAAAAATAATTTTTCACGAAGGGACTTAGAAACACTCGGAACCGTATTTGTGGTTAATCAGATTAAAGAAGAGTTAGAAAAGTATTACTTACCTTGTAAATCCAGAACTTATTTACATGATCTCAATACCAAGAATGTAGTAACAGTTTTAAGACAATTTGTAAAAACGCGGGGATACAGTATTCAGAGTCAAGAAAAGTATCATAAAGGAGATAAGTTTATTATCTATGGATTAACAGACTATGAAAATAAAGTATACAAATCGGTCATTAAGAAACCACATCCAACCGGTATACTTAGTTTTAATTAAAAATATTTAAAAAGAAATGAAGAATAACATATAAGAAATGTTACAAAAAATTAAAACGCTGTATAGAAATATGGATTTAGAAACACTAATGCTTCTAAATCCCGATAAATTTAAAGAATATAATAAAGTTAAGATAGCAGATTATATATCATATTTTCATATTTGTTTGATGGTTAATACTGTGTTGTCTTTTTTTTATCCTTATACATTATTACACAGATTAAACTTTTTCATACAGATTTGTACCTATACTGACTGGATACATTGCGCGTATTGTATTACGCACTATGGAAAAAGGGATGAATGTATTGTTACACGGGTAGAAAATATCTTTCGAACTTTAGATTCAAGGGAAAAAGAAGAACAACATCGTGAAAATAAAGATCCAGATAAAGGTTCATATAAAAGGTTTAAACCTAAACAAGGATATATTAAAACATTAATATATGATAGAACTGGATTTATAGTTCCAAGTAACTGGGTTAATATTTTAATCTATTCGTGGGCAGGTGCGTCTATCTATAATAGTTTCCAATTACTTTAATTCTTTAAAATAAATGTATTTAATACATAATATATCAAATACGCCGTCATAATTAAAGAAATTATCATGGTTATAACCGATGTAAACTTGGTTAATTTACAGAACCACGAATCATCATCTGTATCACAACGAATAAAAGATCCAACACCACCAACAAATCCTAATCCAGGTCCAGAAGCTAATCTATTTTTTCTCGCCATTTTATATTTATAAATATAAAAAAAAATCTAATTAATAATAAAATGACGAAGTTGGGATTTATTGTGGGAACCGAGGTGAGTTATGCATACCCCAAATTTATTAGGGAGAATCAAAGTTGGTTAACAAATTTACCAAAAGAATGGAAAGAATGGGGATATTCTTTTGATTTAACTGTATTATGTTCGGCAATTCATAATAGTAAAAATACAGGAATAGAAGTAATCGCAATAGATGGTAATAATCTAACTCAAGAAAATGTAGATGCGTGTGATTATGTTTTTCCTCTATATGAAATAGGATATACTTATTACTATCAAGGTATACCAGGCGTAAAAAAATATGAAAACATTATGAGAAAGACATCAGCAATACTTCTCCCATCATTAAGTTTTCAACAATTTATCGTTCATAAGTTAGATTATATGAATCTCATGAAAAAAAACGGGATCGATATTATTCCAACTATTGGATTAAATATGAATTCTTACAAGAGAAATAAAACCAAATTTATTGACGACCTATTAAAAAATAAAAAATCAAAAAAATGGGGTAAATGTATCATGAAACCAGAATTAGCTGGATTTAAATCAGGATTAAAATTCTGGAAAAATTGGAATAAAACAACAAAAGATCAATTAAGAAAACATTTTGATAATATGGTTAAATTGGGATATCCTAATGTTCTTTTCCAACCATTTGTTGCAGAGTTCATGAAATTTTATGAAGTATCAACTTATTGGTTAAATGGTGAATATATATATTCATATGGTTCAAGATTTGAGTCAGCGACAAGTTTAAATTATGAAATGGCTAAACCGGAAGTAGATGGAGGAAAAATGAAAGATTCTTTAGTAGATATGGTAAAAGAAAAAGCAAAAAAAGTTATAGAGGTTCTTAAAAAAGAATTTACAAACTTACCTATTCAAATGCGATTGGATTTTGGATGTTGTGTAGATAATGATGATTACGTCCGTAAATATTTCTTAAATGAAATAGAATTTGTACCTACTATTAGTGAATATGAAACTGTAAAACCGAACTACTTTTTACTTGGTAAAGCAGTAGTTGACCGTGTAAAAACTAAACCAACGTCTGTTGCAGAAAGAAGAAGAAATTTAAACAGAAGAAAACCAGGAAGAGGTACGCAGAAAAAAAGTAGATCTTCTGGTATTAAAAACTCGAGAAGAACTCAAAAAAAAAGTAGAATTAGAAAAACAACCAAGAAATAAATTATTTAGTATAAATATTCAGCGAATAAGTTGGTGTATCTAACATATTCTCAATTGAATGAAATACATTTTTTTTAACGTGTCCTATTGTAGAAACAGGAGCACCATTATACATTATTTGAGAATGGGATAGTTTAGATAGATTATATCTACTTTCTTTTATTTCGCCATCAAGAACTTTGAAATAACAATCGGGACTTGTATGATCATGAATATTAGTTTTGTAGTTGGGTGGAAAACAAATAATGGACATATCAAAATATTTCGATTTATTAGAAAAAATCGGTGTTTTAATATATTCTTGTTGTTTTTCTATTTCTAAACCATTATGAATCATAGGATTACCAAACCATAATTCATGGTATTTTATATGATACATCCAGTCATCCGAATTATAAGATTCTAACAGTCGTTTAATTTTAGTGTTCGGTTTTGGTTCTAAAAAAATAGTTGAATCAATTCTTTTAAATAATGATCTTAATTTCATTTTATAATATTGTGTTTTATTTTTTTAAATATATTAAAAATAACTACCTTGCGACATCTACAAACCGCTTGGTAAATAGCTATTCAGTTCACAACCCGAAGGCATTGCGTCCGACGGCATTGCGCCTAGGGCGAGCCATCATGGCACCGAACTCCGAGAAGTCTATGGTGCCGTCCTCGTTGGTGTCGATCTTGTCGATCATGCGCTGTACCGCTCGATCGGTGGGGGTAAGCCCCATCGAGCGTATCACGGAACCCAGCTCCGCGGTGGTGATGGTTTTATCACCGTCCTGGTCGAACAGATCGAATTTTTTTTGGACGCGATCACTGCTCTCTCGGTACTCAACGCTGCCATCCGCAGCGTAGGAGGCGGTCGGCAGCGCCTTCAAGCGTTCCTGCTCGATCAGGTCGGCCCCCACCGCGCGCAGGTAGCCCCTAGCTGGTGGGCGGGGTTCTGTGGCGCGGTGGGGGGCGGGGACTGCACACGATCCGGGTAGGCCTCGGCAGACTGGGGCGGTAGGGGCAGCGCCCGGTCCTAACGCTGCGCTAGCTTTCAACATTTTTGAACCTAAAGAGGTAGAACCATCACCAAGCGCAGGAGTTGCTGAATATTCAAATGTTGACGGATCGTCGGTCTGTGAAGCTACTGTCGTACCTAGGGGATTTTTAGACAGCTGTTTATCCTTTTCTTTTTTTGCTTTTCTTTCTTTTGCCCTTGCCTTCTTTGACTTGGGACCATCCTGACGTGCAGCCTTATTTAAACCTTGCTTTTTTGGGCCCTTACCTCCCCCTTTTTTAGATATTCTTCTAGTTCTTCTAGTTCTTCTAGTTCTTCTAGTTCTTCTAGTTCTTCTTGTTCTTCTTGTTCTTCTTGTTCTTCTTTTAACACTATAACTTCTATGCATTATTATAATATATATTTAGAAAAAAAATAAAATTAGTATTTTAATTATTTAACCGCACATGCTTCGCATTTGTGAGTAACTCATCTTACCTTCCGAAAAATCGGTCATGGCACCAACTTGCTTTTTTACTTCCTTGCTAGACAAAGCACTAGGAGGATTCTTCTCAAATACTTTTGCGAACCCATTAGGGGTTTGTACGCCCTCTTTACGCGCTTCACTCAGAATCTTATCGGCGTCACCGATGACCTTACTTAGATTATCCAACTTTTTCTTATCAGTATCCATTATATTCTTTGTTTATTATCTTATCTTTAATTTATTTTAATTTTAAAGTAAAGATTTCATTAATGTAATTTCTTTTTCTTGCGTATCAACTATCCCATTTGCGAGTTTAAATACTTGTGGATTATTTTAATAATTTTATATTTTAATCTGTACGGATCGACAAAGCGGACAATTTAATCCTTTTTCCATAAGAGAAAGAATACACTCACTACATATTTGTCCATGGTCGTATATTTGATTAGATATAGGACCCTCAACATCTTCTTCCAAACAAATAATACAGGTGTCTATCATTTCTTTTTTAGAGTTATCTATTTTATTCTGCTCTTCTATAGGATTAATAGTTGACTGAGGATAAACAGTTTGAAAGGTTCTTTCACTAAATTCTCTAAGTTGTATTAATCTTTGTTCATCTAGTTCCTCATCAAGTATGAGTTGTAATAGAAAGAGAACCCCCAGTATAGTTCCAAAAAGTCCGAGTAAAGGAATTTTTAATATAAACGCTAATACAAAACATACTATTGATATCAATATACCACCTATTTTAATATAAATCATAAAATTATGTTGTATAATGGGTTGATTATTTCTTTGTGATCTACGCAATAGATCATAGAATATTATAGAAAAGAAGGGATATACGATAGAACTGGACATCCAAATGTACACACAAAATGGAGTGCTGGCTTCATGTCTTGTTACATACCCAAAAGACTCATCACAATATAACGGTATAACAAATATAAACTGAACTATTCCAAGTATATAGGTAAATATACAAAAATTTTTGAGGTGTTCAATAGTGGGTAACATAGAATGTATAGAATGTATAGAATAGTAAAAAAAGTTTAATTAATTCAATTTTATTTATACTTCATCAAGAGAATCAAAGTAAGGATCATAAATTTTCTGGTAACAATTTTCAGAGCATCCACAACCAATACTCTTACCACCATATCCACACTCTCCACACACATCGTAGTTAAAGAACATGTAATATCTCCATTCGTATTGAATAATACGAATGGCTTCTAGGGGTGTCATTTTATTAATATTCCTTATATTATTTTCAACTTTATAAATACTTAAAAGTATATTGAGTGTTACATATAAATGGATACTAAAGAGTTATTTGATAAGAGTATTATAGGACTCCAAGATTCTTTTAATTCATTATTTGAAAAAGAGAATGAATTGGCTAGTAGTCTAAAAGATGTAAAAAATAGAATTAATGAAATATCAGTTGCCACTCAAGAAGTAGAAACAGAATTACCTATAGTTAATAAACTATCTGCATTTAAAGAATACGATAGACAAATTGTAGAATTGAATAAGAAAATTGAGTTTCTAGAGAAACAAAATGAAAAACTCAAGAAAAAAGAAGAATCTAAAGATGAAGGATACAATAGCGGTAATGAACAACCACCCCCAAATATGCCTACAGCATCTGACAGTGAAGAGGAAAGTGTTGAGGAAAGTGTTGAGGAAAGTGTAGAAGAAAGTGCTGAAGAAAGTGCTGAAGAAAGTGCTGAAGAAAGTTCAGAGGAATTAGATGGTGACGAAATAAGTGTGGATGGTGTAGATTATTGGTATGTAAGTGATTCCGATAATTATATTTATAAGTTCATATCTGAAGAAGAAGTTGATGAAATGCCATGTGGAACGTATATAAATTTAAAAATTAATTTATTTGATTAAAATGTAATTAATTTAAAATAAAAATTAATTTATTTGATTAAAATGTAATTAATTTAAAATAAAAATCTAAATTATATATTAGGTGAATGTTTTCTACTTATAAGTTCACCTACCTGAGAAAGAAAACAAGCACATAATACAAAACAACATGAATAATTTACACATTCAAACAATATTTTTTATGCTCAGACCATTGAATACCTTGACAGACCCTACTACAATAAAGATTTTTTTTACAACGACTACACCTTTTTAGTGCAGTTGAACCTTTACCACAAAAACTACAAAGCGGTGGAAGTGGACCCACCATAGGTGGTATTTCTTTCATAATATCTTCTATTTTATTTTTATTTTTTTCCCTTTTACTTTCGGCCACGGTATCTACCAATACTTCTTCACTTGCTCCTAGAATGTCTAAAGAAGCATTAATAACATGATTATCATGTTTTTCTAAAGCACATATTATTATATCTCTTTCAGCCCCAGTTTGTGTATATACTTGTTTTATTAAATCTTCATCCATTTTTGTATAACAAATAAATTAAAAAAGTATATTAAACGATTATCTTCTGTTTGTTCTTCTGCTTCTGCGTCTGCGTCTTTTACCACCACTAAATCTTCCAGATGATACACCTTCATATCCACTGGCATTTAAATCACCAGTGATTCTTGCAGCATGCGGTCCTGGTAATACCCTGAATGGATCAGCTACAGCCGAAAATGTTTGACCGTCTAATTGTACATGTCCAGCTACTTGATTACCTGGATGATTTATCTGGACTTTATCTCCCCATAGCGGTTGATTTGGTATTTTATTACCACCTCTCTGTCTTCTGCGACGGGAAGATTTACGGCTACGACGGGAAGATTTACGGCTACGACGGGAAGATTTACGGCTACGACGGGAAGATTTACGGCTACGACGGGAAGATTTACGGCTACGACGGGAAGATTTACGACGGCGGCGGCGTCTTCTACCTGCTTTTTGTGTGACAGTAGCTTTAGTAGTTGGAGTATCACATTGACCGACGCCAATGAAATCTCTGGTTGCCGTGAACGCATTTCCGAAGTCTGCAGGTGAATGACCACCACCAGTTTGAGTTTCCGCAATAGTTCCAGCTATTTTCGCATTTCCACCGCCAAAATTAACTTCATTTGTGTGATTTGTTAAACAATTGCTGTTATATAACGCATTGACAGAATTATACGCAGTACTTCCTCCTTTCATTTTATATTAGTATTAGATTTTAATTTGGATTTGGTAAAAAATATATTTGGAACGAATTTAAAAAAAATAATTCTAAAGAAATATCATTATTTATAAAATTATAAATTGTGTCTTTAATATCTAATTGCTTGTTATAAATCGGTAAACTGGTCATTTTTTTATTATGCTTATTATTTATTAATACTCTTGTTTTTTCCCATCTAGAGTATATAAATAAATATAAATTTTTCCATTGATAGTTGTCAATACCTTTAAGTATTAAAATATATTTTGTTATATCTATATTGTTTTTTTTTAAATTGTAAAACCAATTACTATAATCATCATCATCATCATCATTTGATACTCCTAAATTAAGTAATTCATACAATCTATTAGAGGGTACATTTAATAGTTGTTGTATATTCATTGTTTTTGTCAACAATAAAAAAAAAAAGATAAAACGCCTATAATTTTACATTAATTTAGATGATAGGAATCGGTTTCATTTAGAGGATCTATACCTTCAGGAGTAAAAGTACTGGTTTCGCCATCTATATCAGCAGTACCAGAATACATATTTTTTTCTTTATCCCATTGATAATTTACTAAGTCTCCAGCTCTCATTAAACTAGTATAAGTTATACTTTTTAAATCTTCAATAAACAATTCGAGTATCGTTTCATATGGTGTTTCTTCTACCAAATTATCACCGTGATGACCTGGTGTTGTTGGAAGAGACACTAATAATGATGAAAACTGATTAAGGGTTTCTTTTCTTTCTTGTTTTAATATGTCAAATACTTGAGATACAGCAAATGGTTTTCTGCTGATAACATTGTAATAATACATAAAGTTATCTAAGTGTTTTACGGCGCTATCAAAAGTTCTCTTATTAAATTTACGAATAAATCTTATACTATGAATCATTTTTTTTAGAATAAGATTTTGATTAATATACTTATATTTTTTATTTATGACATCTGATTTATCTATGACCAATGATTGTGACTTTTTTTTGTGTGCGTCTAATGAGTATTTCATGTATAATCCAGCAACCGCCATTGCCACAAGAACTTTAGTATCTATAGCTGTTTCTGAAAAAATATAAATTATAATAATAAAGAAAATAAAGAAATACATAACTGTATTACCCCCCCAACTTTTATCAATTAAAGAGTTTGAAAGAAAGTCTAACATTATCTAATATAAAGAAATTTTTTATTTGAAGAAACACGGACAACATTTCTTAAATATATTAGTTCCAGATTGATTAATCATAAAAACGATAACATCTATAGATGGTTTTAAATAGCTATCGACTGCATCTATTAGTAATTTTTTATTTTCTTCTGAAGTTTCTAAATCGTTAACAATAACACACATAGTTATAATAATTGCTACTGTTTTTTTGTATTCCCCTTTTTTGTTACTTGAGTTATATTTTTCAATAGATTTAACAATTGGAAGAATAATCTTTACCCAGTCCGAAAAATCCCACGAATCAATATTATTTGTAGAGTCACCGTCAAATGCTTCTTTTACTGCTACACTACAGTGATTATAAATATTAATAATATTTCGGTGATCGTCTATACCAACGATAGACTGATCACCATCCAATAAACTAAATAAATAGTCATTCTTTGTTTGTTTATCAACTAATTCTATTTTTTCTTGAGATACTTCTTCTACTTCTTCTACTTCTTCTACTTCTTCTACTTTTTTTACTTCTTCTACTAATTCTACTTTTTCTTCAACTTCTGTCATTTTATAATTGTTTATTGTGTTTATATTCTTAAATATCTAACGCTTTATGAAACAATAAATAAGTAGTAAATAAATATAGAGATAAATATCATTGTGAAACCACTGTATATAATATTATCTGGTTTTGTCATAATATCAAATACGGATGTAATTAGATTTAGAAAAACACCTATGTAATTGTGTGTTCTTGAGTTTTCTTTTAAATCGTTATCATTTACAACATTCACTATATCTTCAACAACAATGGCCATTCTTCTAGAATAGTCATTAAATATATCATTGATAGACTGGTCTAATATAGTTCTTTTTTCTGTTTCTTCTTCAACACTATTATTAAATTTATTGATTAAGTCTTTTTCTGTATTAAGCAACTCTTTTTGCTTCTGTGATTTTACGTGGGGGAACGGCTTAAATATATCAACACTCATTTATTACTATTGTCATTTTTTTTATCTATTTTAACTTTTTTAACTTTTTTATCTATTTTAACTTTATTGATAATATCATCAACATTTAAATCATCCGAAAAATTTAAAAACATGTTTGCAACATTTTTTGCTTTTATCATAAGATAAAAATAAAATAAATACTGAATAAATAATATTACAAATAACCACCGTGAACTACACCATTTCCATCCTATTAATGCATAATAAATGAAATATATTATTCCTATTAAAAAAGGATGCATATAAAACATTAATCCTATACCAGCACAAGAAAGTGGAACCATTGTTAAATATAATGACAAATTTCCTATTATTTTAGATCCTAAAGATTCGGAACAAAAGAATCCATTGTAAATAAATGGAAAAAAAATCAGACCTACAAGTAATACACAAACAATACCCGATATACACATTTTTAAGTCGGTATATTTGTCTACCGGTTTTTCTTCTTGTTTCTCTTCTTGTTTATCACTCATTTATATAATTAAATATATATTTTTTAAAGGTCATGAATAACGTCAACATGTCCTAGCATATGGCGACGGCAGCAATATCTGGTTAAATTTAAATCATTCATTGCTTTACCATACGGAGAATAATCCTGTTTTTTTGTAGTGTCCATATATCTAATTTCGTCAGGATCTTCGAGTCCTTCTTTTGTAGCATATTCTTTTGCTAAAGAAATATATAGATTGTATTTATCTCCCAAGACTTTATTACACGTAAAGCATCTAACCGGAATCAACATTTATATATACTGATAATTATTTTTTATATATTTTTCAATTTTAATTATTTTATATATATGTTATATATAAATGGTTCGTAAAACAAGAATGCGTTCAAAAAGTAAAAGGGTTAAACGGGAAACTAAAGGTCGTAGACTTACACGGAAAAAATCAATGTCTGGTGGGATGGATCCGCTTACTCGAGAAATGTATGAACAGCGCGCTGTCGATGTGGTAAACGCATTTAAGGAGGGTGACAGAGAAAAAATAAATACATATCTATCTACAATGTGTGACATGAGTAAGTCCCGTGGTGGAACTGAGTTCAGAGGAATGGGTAGTGGAATGAGTGAAGGTATATTTACACGGCTACATGAATGGGTAAAAATAACTTTGGAGGCACAGAGAGAGCACGATGAGGCGCAGTTTAAGAAAGAGCACGATGCGGCGCTTGAGGAGGTGCTTGAGGTGGCCGATGAAGCGGTGAAGCGCCTGAAGCCACTCACAGAAGCAGTCGACGCATTTGAGCGCAGGATGATCACTCAAGGAACGAGACTGAGGGATTGCACGACCAGAAAACATGAACTCCGAGAAGAACGAGACGGACTCAAAAGAGAAAATAGCAGGCTACGAGAAAATCTAAGAGGATGGGACGCGTGGACGAAATTTTCGCCTGGAACCGGACCAATTGATCTTTGAAACAATGGGAAGTTAAAAATCTAAACAGTTATAAAAATATAATTTATTCTTTCCGTTCTTTTATTTAAAAATAAATGGACTATTAAATAAAATGTTTTCAGTTTTAACAAGCAAATATTTATACGATACCTATCAAGAATGGACGGCATCGCCTGATATGTTATTAGACCCAATAACTACAGTAACAAGATTGGCGCTCCTACAACATAAACCAAATGGAACAAAAATAAGTATACAAAACCACAAAATAACTTATTTAGAACCGAGTGTTTTACAAGGAACCTGGAGAATGTTCCAGGGAGACCAAAGAGAAGACCTTAAGAATTTATATACACCTATTGTAGCAATCTGTCGGTGGTGGTCAGATTACCCAGGAATAAAAGAAATAATTGGAGAAGCAGTTATGGGAATACAACATTTAAGAAAAACATATTCAGAAACTTCAACTATTTATCATACTCTTACATTATACAAAAGTATGTTAGAACACTTCTTGGACGGAAGAGGAATAGACAATCTTGTTCAGGCAGCACCAGATTTAAATGACCCCCCAGCTGAAGACATAAAAGAGTTATGGAAAAAAAAAGAAGTAGAAGTAATGGCCGTTTTACTTAAAAATGTTATATATTACAGCGGAAATGAAGAATTAACAAGATTACATATAGATCCAATAGAAAAAATGTTAGAGACTAAAGAAGAAATACTTAGACAAATATTAGAGAAACGAATAGGAACACTTTAATAATTAAAGTTGAAATATTTAAAATATTGATAATATAAATATAAATATAAAGAATAATGTCTTTTGAATGCCCACACTGTCAACAAATGTATAATCAAGAATATAATCGTGATATACACATTAAAATGATATGTGATACAGAAAATAATATAACAAAAATGAAAGGTATAAGTTTATTTTCTGGTTGCGGAGGGGATACCCTTGGTATGGAACAAGCAAATATAGATGTAGTCGCATATGTAGAAAAAGAAAAAGTTTTTCAAGATACACATAATGCTAATTTTCCAAATAGTACACTTATTGGTGATGACATATCAAAGGTGCCCGATTCAGAATTTTTGAAATATACAGGAAAGATTGATATAATCTTTGCGGGTTTTCCGTGTCAAGGATTTTCTCATGCTGGTAAGAAGAACGCGAATGATCCTAGAAATACATTATTTAGAGAATTTGCTAGAGCCGTTAAAATCATTAAACCAAAATATTTTATTGGTGAGAATGTTAAAGGACTACTAAGTAGAAAAACAGACGATGGAGAAAATTACATAGATATTATAAAAAAAGAATTTACAGATATGGGATATTCACTTGACTATAAAGTATTGAAAGCAAATGAATATGGTGTTCCACAGAAAAGAGAACGACTAATTATTATTGGAACAAATACAGGAAAAGAACTAAAATTTCCAGAACCAAACAACAATGTAAATGATCTCAAAAATATTATTAATTTTAATATGAAAGGCGCCTTACAAATAGAAAAGGAACATTATGATATGTCAGAAGAAGTTCCTAAAGAATGTATTCTTACAAATAATAGAAATAAAGAACAAGCAAATGATCCACACCCTTTTCTTAAACTACGGGCTCTTGATAAGACCTTCGTATATAATAATAAACCATATCCGTGTCTTATATCGTTTGGAAAAAGAAGTTCTGGTAATAATATAGAAGTTATTGATATTCGTAACCCCTCTAAAACAATTATTTGTACATATAATCACCAACCAAGACTATTCGTTCCTCTAAAAAATAAAAATGGATATTTCTTACGATGTCTGTTACCAGATGAACTAAAACAAATTCAAGGATTTCCGGCATCTTATACAATCTGCGGAAACGATTCAAAAAAAATAATTCAGATAGGTAATGCAGTTCCACCACCACTCATTAAGGCAATTGTTGAAGCACTTATTGAGTAAATTCATTAAAGATAGTCTCATTAAGTTTATCATTTTCTTTTTCATTAAAATCTGGGGGAGGAAATGATATAAGTTCTATTCTTTTATAAAGGATTGCCATAATATTTCCAGTATTTTCATCTGGAACATCGTTAAAATTGTCAATAACTTTTGTTAGGTCTTTAATTAATTCCTTAACCCTTTTTTCACCTTGTTCTGATAAAAGAAGATATCCATTAAATATCTTATTTCCACAAATATACATACAATACCTATTACGTTTCGGAGGATTATTATTCCAAGTGGGTTTAGGTTGTTTACACTCAATATATAGAAGGTAAATCATATTGTCTATCTTTTTAATTAACACCAAATCGGGATAGTCCTGTGTGCCGCTGGGCTGATTCACATAGTATGATTTTCCCTCGGTCATATTTGTAAAAGATTCGGGTTTAATAGGGTAATTAGGTAGGCAATCTGAACGTGCTGTTTTCCAATCTTTATCTGTCGCACTTTTAAATTCTTCGCTAAATTTTTTAGTTATTGGTTTCTTTCGTTTACTACCATCATAAGTGTCTAGTTTTTCAACGATTATATTGAGATGCCCGGGATGTTTTTCCATTAACTCATTACATATTTCCTCCCCCTTTTTACTATTAAGTGGTATATTCAGTTCTTTACACGCTTTTTTAATAGCGTTGTAACAATACCCGTCAAGAATACCACCTGATTTATACTCTTCAATATCAAGATTTTTAAAACATTCTTCACATTTTCTCTCGTGTTTCTTACTTGAATCCTGTGTGGCACCATCCTGACATTTATCAGGAGTAATAGCAGATATTAGATTTTTAAACTGCGGATACATTCTATTATATTATTTATTTAAAATATATTTTTCAACTTTATTTACTGCGTCGCGCATCCGGGTGGAGCGCCTTCACCATGGGAAACTTCTTCATCCGATTCTGTTTCAGATTCTGTCTCTGAATCATAATCAACTTCTTCTAGTGTTATAACTTGTTCACCAGTTTCGTCTAAACTTTCTGAATCTGGTAATAGTTTTCTTAGTTCTAGTTTTACTTCTGGACTGAGTTCTTTTGGGAATACAATATCAAATAGAATAACAATATTACCATATTCATCGGGAGTTTCGTAATCCGGTAATCCTTTACCAACCAACCCTAGCGGTTCTAAGTCTACTATTTTATCTGTATTTACAATTAACTCGTTATCATTAATATCCTTTATTTTAAAGGTAAATCCACAAAGGGCGTCATTTAAAGATATGTCTTTTTTCATAATTAAATCATTTTCGTCTCTTTCATAATCGTCATGGTCATTAATATTTATCTCAACTATTAAGTTGCCTGTTTTGTCTTTTGATAGTTGATGACCTTCATTTTTAATAACAATGTCGTCGTATACACCTTTTTTAATTTCTACTACTACGTCTTTTTTCTCCATGGTATATTTATTTCCCTTACAAGTATCACAAGTCTCTTCTTTTTCATCGCTTTCGGGTGTTTCTTTTTCGTCGCTTTCGGGTGTTTCTTTTTTAGGACATTTATCACATATTATCTTTCTTTCTATACTGACTGTCTTAGTTGTACTATTGTAAACATCTTTGAGGTCAATATCTAATGATGTAGTAATATTATTAGATACTTTGGGCATACCACCCATACCACCCATACCAGGCATACCAGGCATACCGCCACCCATACCAGGCATACCGCCACCCATACCACCCATTTGAGACATTAACGCGGACATCATTTGCATAGGATCTCCTTGAGGCATATTTTCCATTTTATAGTATTGTAAAATTATGTGTTTATATAATTTTTACACCAATACTTTTTTAAGGTTCCTGAAGTAATGTTAATACCTTTATTCTTTAATTCTAACACTGCTTTACTTCTAACTGGTTGTGTAATTTTCATTTCATTAATAATATCAAGTTCTTCGTCAGTGTATTTACACTTTTTAATTGTATCTTCTTTTTTATATAAATAATCTAAGGAATTACCCGAACTGGTTTTTAAATATCCTTTAATAATTAATTTTCCGTGATGGACTTCATTGTGACATTTTTCACACAGTGGAACAAGATTACTTTTTCGGTTTTTATGGTGACCTTCTTTTTTAAACATTCCATCCTCGTCTGCTTCATTCTGTTCTATTATATGGTGGGTTTCTGTTGCGGATTCTTGACATATTTTACATTTGTTGACATTTACATGCGAATTAAAATGGGATGGTTTATCGGGTATTAAATCACTGGATCCATTAGTCAGTCTTAAAAGTATTTTATTTGCTCTATCTATTAAATCTTTATCCAAGTCCATAGCTCGGGCAACCTCTAATCCATAGATAGGGGGTCCAGAACCAGGTGTCAGTTTTCTATCATATTCTATTTCATTTTTATCATTTCGAACTACTTTAAGATGATATTTCTGGACTTGATTGTATTTTTCTAATTCAGGCATATTATTTAATTCATGAAGATGGGTAGCAAATATAAAGTTGCTTTTCTTTTCACACAACCCCTCTATAGCCGATGTAACAAGAGCTAATGCGGATTGACTTTCGGTTCCATGACAAACTTCATCGCCTAGAACAAGGCCATGATTATCAATTCTTTTAAAGATACTTCTTAGTTCAGTCATTTCAACCGCGAAACTGGATAATCCACGGTAGATATTATCATTGCCTAAGATTCTTGTGAAAAAGTTTTTGTATGGTGAAAAATGAAAGTCAAACGCTGGAACAAACATACCACTTTGCGCCATAATTAAGGACAATCCAATTGCTTTCATAAGGGTTGATTTACCACAGGCATTTGTTCCAAATAAAAGTATACCTTTTTGTTCATTATCTAATGCGATGTCATTTGTAATATAAGGAGTATCTTGATTACATTGGAGTTTTTCCACAATGGGATGCCTTAATTCTTCAGCGTCCACAAACGAATCATCAGAAGCAACTATTTTAGGACGACAATAACAGTTTTCTAATGCTATTGTAGCATTTGTAGAACTAATATCCATTTCAGAAATAATATCAGATAGTTTTTCCATAGTTTTATTAAATCTATTGTATGTATTTTGTAAAATTACATTATATTCTTTAGTTATAATATTCTTCATCTTATACAGATTTACAATATATTCATTACTTAGTTCGTCTAATGAAGATGTAGATATTAGAGTCTTATTTTTAACCGTTTTTGTGTGGATATCTTTTCTTGGTATTTTTTTGTCTCCTAAGTCAATAATTTTACGGTTGTTAAGTGAGGTAGATAATTTTTTACCCCGCGCTAATGTACAATATAATTCTATACCATTTTTTTCATCTATATCATATTTAATAACGTTATCACCTTTTGCGTGTTTAGTGTCATCTATCATTTTAGAAAATACAACGCTATAGTTTTTAAATGTATCAATAATTTCGGTATTTCTCTTATCTAGATTCTCTGCCGTAATATTTATACCTAGCTGAAAAATATTTGTTTTTATGTCATTTATAGTATTATATTTTATTAGTTCATTTCGGTTAAAGCTATTATTTAAGTGGTCTATCAATTTGTTAAAGTTTTTTAAAAAAGGCGGTTGAGATATCCCACACAATTTAGGAGAATAAGGCAATATGTAATCTACAATATCTTTAAAAAAAGAATAGCTTAACATAATGCCACCCATTTCTTGTGGGTGGCATCGCATTAAACCAATGCGTCTCTGAATCTTTTCTATGTCAATAATGGACTTAAGATCCTTGTGTAATTTTTTACAAATGTAGTTATTATCATTGTCTTTTTTTTGGAGTCTTTCTATGTTATCATATCTACGGTTCAATTTATCAATATTTGTGGTGGGGTGTAATAATGTATACTGAAAATTCCTTTTTCCCATTTGTGTTGAGCATTTATTAAGTAAATTCATCAGACAAAAACTATTAGTAGGTGAAACAATATCTAGTTGATGAAGTGCGTTTGAGGAAAGAACCGCCAAATCACTACTTAGTTCATTAATAGGTTTCTTTATTTTTTCTATGATAGTCCTATCGTGTTCGAAAGCAAATTGTAGGAGGTACACAAAACTAGTTCTAGATTCTTCATTAATAGTCAAGTCAAGATAGTCAACAATAGAATGTGATGTATTGTTTGGATATATTTTATTTAATAGTTCATTAATAACGGTTGGTTTATAGTATGTATCCGGAATTTTAGGAATATAATGTAATAGCATATCTTTACAATTAAATTCTTTAACTAAATTATCTTTTGTAAATAGTTTTTCAGTGTCTTTTATATCTCTTGAAATACACAAAATAAGTTCTTTAGGGGAATAAGAATGAATGATACGAAAACATTCATCCAACCAAAGTTTATTATCGTGTGGTGTAGATTCTATTTGACTACAAAAACTGGTACCTGTAGAAAAATCAACAATAGATAATCCTGCAATATAAATAGGTTTTTTGGTGGACGGATCCTTACCCTTGTTAAGCACAATACATATTACATTATTCCCAGTATTATCCTTTTTATTATATTCTTCAATAACTGTTCCAGGTGATAAAACCCGTGTTACTTCTCTAATTTTAGAACCATTAGGATGTTCACCTACTTGGTCAATCAATACAACAGAATAATTTGCATTTAATAATTTATGTATAAATTTATCTTGACTATGTGTTGGAAATCCACTCATATGAAGTCTATATTTTTCTGAATTGTGAACAACAATCTGTCTTGTGGATTTAATTAAATCAGTTAAGTCTGATAAAAGGTCTAAATCAGAACCTAAAATGGTATTTCCATCCAAAGATTCTAAACAATGTACTTCATAAAAAGAACCAACTTCCATTAATATAAATGTATTATTTCCATAAAGTTGTTTGTATTTATCATGATATATTAAATACTCTTTGATAGTTTTAGCATTTGATTCTTTCATCTCTTATATATATGAGAAGAAATCTTTAAATAAAATTAGTTATGTCCTTGTTCTACGCTTAGTTCTAGTTTTACGCTTGCTTCTTTTTTTACGCTTAGTTCCTGTTTTACGCTTGCTTCTTTTTTGACGCTTGCTTCTTGTTTTACGCTTATTAGATTTTGTTCTTTTTTTATAACCATGTTTATTGGTTCTTCTTTTTCTATTCTTTCTATTTGTTCTCTTCTTATTTTTTTTACGATTGGTTTTATTCCGTCTTTTTTTATATTGTGTTTTTCTATTTGGTGATATAGAGAATCCACTCCCACCAGCAATAGGAATATCCACACCCAATGGTGGATTACTCATACCTATTGCTGTTTGATATCCTGCGTTAGCTGATAAATAAGTAATACAAGTAATAATCTTTTTCTTTATTTTACCATTAGTAAACACAGATTTATTTTCAAAAGCACACCATCCCGGTATATCTGCCAGTCTCCCCCCGGACACGAGATTTCCAGAACTTTGTATTATCGCTTGCGCATGTACTAACAAAAATAATATACGCGCATATGATGGGCGATCATTTGATATATGACACGAGACATAACCCTTTCTAAAAAGAGAGACAGCTCTAAGATACGCCGATTCCATTTCCATGCCTAAGTCACCGAATGCTTTTCTTATTGCGTTCTGCCTTATATCTGTCTCTATAATAGGATTTTTTGTATAAGTCCCAGCCAATAAACTTTTAATTATACTTTTTGCCCGACTAATAATTGATACAGCAACTTTTGTTTTAGACATAGTCTCTGTAAATGTGTGTTTACCAGAATGCACAACACGGGTTCCGGTATCGTCCCATACTAATTTATAATTATGTTCGTATGAAGCACCACTTTTATGAACCTCTGATTCAATAAAATCAGAGTATGTAGGAGAACCCTTGTTACCCTGTATTTTTCGTATCTTCATAGATGGCCATCCTCCATCCATAGTCCCCTGTGTGAACAATGACACCGCCTGCGCCGTCGCAACGTCAATAAGCGGTATAGCATCATTATCAAAGGCGCGAGGGTCACCAGCAAATTGTTCATATGGTATACCGTGCGTGCCCCCACCGATAGGACACTCGGGTTGCGGATCCATTACCATTTGAGTTGTACATACCCGCTGTGTAGGTTCTGTGGTGTTAATAGAAGGGGGCATATGATATATATTAGCAGCGTTTTTAACAAGTTTATATGTATCATCCATTCCAGCCCTATCATAACGCGTGTCTTTATGAACACTAAGTCTAACAACATGTCCACCATGTAAGTTATAATCTATATATAGCTCAGTTTCGTCTTTTCCGACGTCCAACTTCATTATTTTATCTTTTAATATGGTAAATAGGTCCGTAAAACCTGTTTGTTTAGCATCTTTTACAATGTCATATGTAGTGATATTAGTACTCCACCCGGCAGGACCAGGTCGTGTATTTTCGGACAAATAAATACCAAGATCATTCCATAAATCACTATCCACCGATACATATGTTTCTTTAGAACTTTTTCTATATCTATCTAATCTGTTATAAATACTCGTGTAATATTTGACAAGGGACTCGGGTGATAAACCGCTAGTGTTCAGGTCGTATTCATGTGTGATATCAGTCATTTGTGGTGGTTCTCCTATATCATTTAATATTTCACCTAGTGTTAATTTTAATATATAAATACTCGTTCTCTTATTATCTTTTTGTAATTGTGTTCCTTTACTACGGAAAGATTCTGTTAAATTTTGTCTACTCTTATTAATAATACCTTTTAACTGGTTTAATTTAGCACGCCACTTATTTTGAAATTGACCTTTAATCTTTTTGTCAAATGGATGCTGCTGTTGATATCTTTTCAACACGCTTCGTAGTTGACGCTGGTCCGGAGGGCGCCTATTCCCAGTCCACAACCCACTCTCGGATTTTATTGATATCTCTTCAAGTATTAACACAGCTTTATCTGTTGGCGTAGATGGTACGATATCAAACCTATATAAAAAATTTTCAAAATGGGTTAGAGTCATCTCGTCGGCGCGGGTGACCGGGACTGGGACCGGGGCTGCAGCAGATGGGGTTGCCGCAGTAGTTAAATCTGTTGCGAGGGTTCCAGCATTGGATTGTGTAAAGTAATCCCATATCATATCAACTATTTCAGGATAATTAAATCCTGTGTCAGCCTGCTTCGCCGCCCTTGTTCTATCAACTATTTCACGACCAAATATTTTCATCAACTCCGCTTCACCAATTATTTCATATACAAAATTTTTAAATTGATCTAGAGTTAAAGACTTTACAGGATCTCCAAATGCACTTTCAAACTTTATTTCATGGGCAAAAAGCCAAAACACATTAATAATTATTTGTTTTGATCTACGGGCTTCGGCAGCCGCCGCGCCCTCTGCCGCTATCTTAACCGCCCTCACGAGAGCCTGCGCCTTCACTCCCGCCGCATCGGCCTTAGCATCGGCCTCCGCCTGCAGTCTAAGGACCTTATCAAGAGCCTTCTTCTTCTCAGCTTGATCGGCAGCGTCGGCATCGGCCAGCTCCTTGGCAGCGTGCGTTGCCTCTACCTCCAGCTTAGCCACCGCATCGGCGTGCTGTCTGGCTTTGGCTCTCTCCAGGTGTTGTTCCATATGGTACACTGCGTCTTCTTCTGACTTGCGCGCGCTCTCGATTGCTCGATGTTGGGATTTGTGGCGTGCTATCGCACGCGCATCGCGTGCTTCTTTGTACAACGGATCCAATTGTCTAAAATTAAATGCATAACCAGCATTCTCACCAGCGGACTTGTGATTTATAAACGCATCGCTAATCCTTTTTCCTTTTACGCCTTCTTCAGTTATAACATATTTTTTCGGGCCTCGTGCGTCTTTTGCCCAACTTTCGAAACGCTGGGTTAGAGCCTCAACCGCCACCGCGCCTCCATTCATGTTAGTGTGTCTTCGCGTCCCACCACCCTCAGAGGTCTTGGGCTTCCAATCCTGACTCAATATCTCATCCACCTGTATCTGCTGGTCCACCAGGTCCTCCATCATGGTAAACATAAACGCTAACGCGCTGTCCCCATTCCGCGTGACGCTTGCCATAAGAGCGGCATCCGGCGCCTCTTCCATCACCTCGTCCGCTGCTTCCGAAGTAAGTAATTCTATATATTCATCATGCGCGTTAATTAACGATGTAGCAGCATCGTAAAATCCAGGAAGGCCTTTAAGGGAGGAGGCGGGGTCTAAATATTTTTCCGAATCCATAGCCGAACCAAACGCGTGACCTTCAACATCGTGTATAATACTTGACCCACCAGCGCCAGCACCAGCACCGTCGTGAATAATCCCTGGTATGTGGTTGGCGTATTTCAATGTTAATAATACGCTTGCGCTTGTTGTAGCTTGCGCTATTTCTTCTGTAATCATACTAATATACGACGGATTAGTAGCCTCTTTATCTAGTTGGTCTGTTAATTGTCGTAAGTTAGTTATATCGGTACCGCCCTCCTGGGTTAATGCGATAGCAACAGTCTCACCTGGACCGAGGGTATTATCTATTTCCGCTAGAAATGCGTCCCCTAGAAATGTGGCCTCAAGTAAAAATTCTTTAGGAATCTGCTTCCAACCACCATAAAATAATGTTGCCCATGTTTTACAAAAAATAGGATGTAAATTATCCATATATATATTCCTAAAAATTGTACTAGTCAGTGGGTGCTTGTCTATAATCTTTTTAAAATTACTCATAATTCTTAGCGTGTGTTTAATATTTATGGGTTCTAGTGGACCGCCCTCCAACGCGGTTTCCATTACTTCATCATAATATGTATAATACATATATTGAAGACTTTGATTTATCATATCCCGTATTTCATCCTCAAGGCGGTCTATCCCGGCAGCACTATCCTCTCTGTCTAACTCTGTAAACAGTCTCTCTGCTATATCATCCCAAGCGGCCGTATTGTTTGTAATTTCGGTAACTTCTTGTATTGGTAATATAAATTTAAAATTTAAAGGATTATCAGACATTTTAGTGTACCAAGATTGCATTATTTCAGCGTGAATACCTCCTTGTAGTACTATTTTATCTGCCATTTTTTCCGACGAGACAATGACATGAAGCATCCATTCGTCAAGTTTTTCATAATTGTCCATTATATCTTTTGCCCACTCAATAGGATCGTCAACCCCTTGCGTCCTACCCCAGTCTATAAGATTTTCAGGGGTTATCCCAGCACCACCACGTTGTTTTAAGGTTGTTTTACCACCTCCAAATAAACCCTCGTTCTGGGCTTGGAGATATGTCTGACCATCGGCGAAATCATGCACCCAATCATGTCCTAGTTTAGCCTTCAGAGCATATACAACTAAAGAATCTATAGAAGTACCAGCCACCTTCTCCATTTATATAGCAACATATATATTTATTTTAATAATAAACTATTGATCTTGTTGTACTGTTGTTCATAAGTCTGGTCCCTTTGTCTAGTAATTTCCCTTCGTCTATGTTCTTGTTTTTTTCTTTTATTTTCTAAGTATTCCTGTCTTCTACCTTCTTCTGGAGACAACTCAAAACTTATATTTCCTCTATCTGCTTGGTAATGCTGAACGCTTTTATATTCCTGTCTCGGGTCAACGGCCGTATCCGAGATTAAACAACTTCTTGTAAATGCGTCTCTATAGTCTCTATATTGTAAATTATTTGCGCTTCCGCTAAAATCCTCTATTTCACCTTGACCAACCTCAACAATTTGACCATTCTCATTGGAGTTTAAAGATTGAGGACCTTCATGTTTGATTATTTGAGAATTACCATATTTTTCTTCTTGTCTATTCTTTTCTTCTGTAAAAACACTATCAAACATAGTCTTATTAAATTTTCCATTAAACATTTTAGAGGTATCGTCGCCTTGACTTTCTTTCATCCATTTTGAATATCCACTATCAGTTGGAGTAGGTATTTTATTATCGTCGAATATTTTATTAAATAAATTAACGTCAAAATCTGTGCCTGTTAAATTAGGATTAATTTTTTTCTCTTGAGTGTCTAAAAAATTAATGGATCCATCCCTCAATTCGTCGTGACTTAAGTCTTGTCGTGAATCCTGTATCTTTTTTTTTAATACCGTATACGCTATAGATATCATTTGGAACATTTGCTTACTCCCACCTTTGTCAGGATGATATTTTCTTGCTTTTCTGATATATGCTTTTTTTAATGTCTTTTCATCTAAAGGGTCGTTTTTATTTAATCCTAAAACTTTATAAGGATCTATTTGTTTCTTATTTGGTTTAGGTGGTGGCAGCAATCTTGGAGCATTATGCTGTGGATTTCTCTGTTGCTGTGGTTGCCGCGGTTGTCCACTTCTTAACATTGTATTTATCTGCTGCTGCTGCATTTTTATCATTTCCTGTTGGCTAGTTATATATTGTGTTACTAAGTCAATTTGTGGTTGACTTACGCCCTGTTGACTTTGTGCGTTCCCCATTTTATATAGAGAGTATAAAAAATAAAAGTTAATAAACTTACTTCCGATAAGTGCGGCTTGCTCTCTTTAGTGCTTGTTTAAAACTTGCTTTTGGCGAAGAGCGTTTCATTTCGGTGTGGGTTTTCTTGACGTGTTTGACCCACGCATTTTGTTTGGCAGGGGATCCTCTTTTTTTAGGAGACGAGCGTTTTTTAGGAGACTTTCTTTTGGCCGGCATTTTTTGATATATCTTAAACAGAAAAAAATACGCAAAAAAAAACATATTAAAATTGAATTAAACTATATAATCATATTATTATTCACTATGAACTATTGGGATTTACCCTCGGACGATATTCGTTTTAAAATTGTTTTTGATAATCTTTGGGATGATTCTAAAGATCAATACTATTCAGAACTAAAGAATAGTAGAGAAGAATTAAGTATATTTCTAAATAATATTTTTCCGTGTCAATATCAAAAATGGAAAAAAGATAAATACTATAATCTATTTATAAAAAAAGGAATCAATTCTATAGATAAACTAAAGATTTATTCTAAAAATGACTTAAGTGATATAGGTGTTAAATGGGGACCAGTTATTATAATTACCCACAATTTATCTATACAAACTTAATAGCGTGTGCAGTTCTGTTACTGGGATCCACATACTGAACACCAAAGAAGTCAAAGATATCAACCTCGCTCTTAAAGGTTTTATCTACCTTTTTTTTATCACTAATACAATCAATCTTGTGTTCGTTTAGTCTATAACCTTTTTCAGATACCATTTTACGGAAAGCAATATTGAAGTCACCGCTGCCCGTGAAGTAGAACACCGCGAATGGAAACTCCTGTTCAGGGCAGAACATAATATCTACGCGACGGTGAATCTTACCAATCTTACAGATACCATTGTATTTAGTGTTACCATAAGCTAGATTGTCTGTCAAATATCCCTTTTTTGTAAGGGATACAATTAGTTGGTTAAATATTTTTCGGTCGTCACCTGGAATCTTAATCAAGAAGTCAATGTCTCCGGATTCTTTTACGCCTCTGCGATATGATCCAGTCACCATTCCAGACGCTTTTCCATTAGATACTTCATTAAGAGTATCTAGCATCAACTTTTCGTGCTTCTTTCCTTCAGTTCGGGGAATTTTTTTAACCAAATCTTCGTAGTACTTCAGACCCATTATCTGCTTGTCATTGAGCAGATTCTGGCGTTCACGCAGTTCGTCAATACTTTTAACTCCTTCTTTGATAATCTTTTCGGCATGAACTGGACCAATTCCTTGAATACCTGTAAATAGTTCCATATAATTTATTTTGTTCTTAAAAGATTCATAATACAGACATGTGCCAGTGTTTTGGATCTGAACAATTTTTTCAGCAATGCTCTTACCAATTCCGTCAATCTTTAGGAGATCTTTTTCAGAATATTCGCTAATATCTCCCAGTTCCTTGATACTAGCAATTGCCTTTCGGTAGTTTTTTACTTTAAAAGCACCACCTTTTTGGGAAGACTCATGTTTACAGATTTTTTCTAGAATCTCTACCGTGTTCCCTGCGTTTTTTTTGTCACTATCAATAATTACACCATCCCTCACGCGTAGATAGCGGGGGTGGCGTGGCCGCCCAGAGGCAGTGCGGTCATTGAATAGAAAGGTTACGATAGTCCCAACTGGGTGAGTCTTCTTGTAGGTTTTACGAACCTGGTCATCCATACCGGACATGGTGATAGAAAATCCTGTGTCAATCTTTCTCTTTCCGTCTACCTCTGGCATGAGTGGAGAACAGATAAAGGCACCCAGCATACCCTTATACTTACCCTGACCCATATCATACCCGGTAATGATTGCCTCGTCATCATACAACACCTTTAGTTTTAGGATATGTGGACTCCGCTTACCTTCGTAAAGGGCATTGGGATCCTTGAGCATAAGTCCCTCCGCTCCCTTAGAAACAATCTCTTCCATATGCTTATCTAGCTGCTTTTTTGTTTTAATAAGAAAATGAGGAGAAACTTCTATAGGACATTCCATTTTCTTCATCCAGCGCGGGCAATCGGAAGACGCAATAGTATCTACCCACTGCTTCTTACACTGGTCCACAATCTTAATTAGTTCTTTCTTTCTTTCAGAGAAGGGAGCATCGTATTCCGGTAGGTCAAAAGCGATGTATTTGATACCCTGCCAACCCTGAGGGGAAGGGTTATGACGCTTAATCTCACCCATTTTTTGGAAAGATTCGGGACCTCTTCCGTTATACAATTCACCATCAAGATGAACCTGAGGCATTGCCGCGAGCATCCACATGGGGACATTGCCTTTAGGTGGGAAGTTGTGACCAGAACGAGAATAGAACATTTGCTCGGCAGGGTGATACCTCGCACGATAACCATCGTATTTTTCTTCGCAGAACCAACCAACAGGCGGTTGTTGGGAATCATATTTCTCCAGTGCCTTTTTACTCAGGTTGTTATCAATGTCCTCCTTGAACTCTTGAGCCAACATAAACTGTTTCGAAGCA
>Ga0307986_10000373_pt1 | contig 33358 bp, 39 predicted proteins | sample EllFjometageno82_FD_203170 | JGI IMG/M metagenome (GOLD analysis project Ga0307986, IMG submission 203170) | Marine microbial communities from Ellis Fjord, Antarctic Ocean - #82 | ecosystem: Environmental > Aquatic > Marine > Unclassified | place: Southern Ocean | collected 2014-10-09 | reverse complement strand
CCGTAGTAAGAACAGTATAATGAAAAGATAATAAGCCCTACAAATACAATTGCAAAAAATATTCTTAAATACTGATTAAAAAAAATATCTATTAGCTCAATCATTATTATCTTTTATTTTTAAATTAAGTTTTTGCATTATATTTATTATGACACACTCGTGACACAATGAGATATAAATTTTATGATCTGTAGATCATATTTTGCAGTGTTTTTAATTAGGTTGGCGGTCCCAAGGGGAATCGAACCCCTCTTTGCAGGATGAAAACCAGCTGTCCTAACCGATAGACGATGGGACCTAATTTTTTGTTATTTAATAACAGAAATATCATCAATAATAAACTCTACATTTCTCTGGCCACGCCATTCATTAAGACTTAATTTTCCCGCGATGTTGAATGGTTTGATGTTTTTCTTAAGCAAGTAGGACCCTAATTCTGTTTCTACTGTGTTGAAACTAATGGCCTTTAAAGTAGTCGAATCTGAGCCTACTAGAATACTTTTTATATGTTTTTCACCAACAATTTTAGAATTAACTAATTTTACATCCTTAATAACAAATCTTGGTTCAGGATTTCCAGAACCAAAGGGCGCTAATATATTAATTTTTTCAAAAAATTCTATATTTACTGCAGATGGAGCTATTTCAGCATCAAAGTAGTAATTGTTCTTCTCTCCCAAATTAACATTTACAGAAGTGAATTTTCTAAACACAAACTCTTTAAATTCTATAATTTTGCTCATATTAATTGTAAATCCAGCGGCCATTTTATGGCCCCCACCTTTTATAAGTATACCACTTTGCACTGCACCAATAATTGTAGAGCCTAGATCAAAACCATGTATAGACCTGCCTGACCCTTTCCCGGTGTCACCATCTTCAGAAATAATAATGCACGGCTTATTGAATTTTTCTTTTACTCTAGCGGCTATAATTCCGATAACACCTTCGTGCCAATTTTTTCCGTGGAGTATAATTACTGGATCTAAACTATTTTTATAGTTTGTGTTCAAAATTTTGTTTAACAATTCAGTCTCTAAAATTTGTCTTTCTTTATTATAACTATTTAAATCTACGGCAAGTTGAAACGTCTTTTTTGGAATTTGATTTAATAATAAATTTGCACCATGTGTTGATTTTCCAACTCTGCCACCTGCATTAATTCGAGGACCCAACACATAACCTAAGTCATGAGTTGTAATGTTACTTTCGATATTACAAACTTCTATTAACGTCTTTAGTCCAAGATTATTTTTTTTTTTTATAATCTTAAGGCCCTGACTTACTATTGCACGATTTAGACCTACTAAAGGAACTACATCACAAACAGTGCCTAAAGATACTAAATCTAGTACATCCATTAGATTCGGTTCTTTAATTGAATTACTTATAAACCAACTCTGATCACGTAATCTTTTGTTCAAGGCTACCAAAAACATAAAGCATACTCCAGCTGCACATAGATAATTTAATTCAGAATTATCATCAAATCTATTAGGATTAACAATTGAATGTGCCGATGGTAATTTAGTTTCTGATTGGTGATGATCAAGTATAATAACATCAACATTTTTTTCTTTAGCAAAATTCATAGGTTCATATGATAGTGTGCCACAGTCAACAGTAAAAATTAGCTTTACACCTTTGACGATAAATTCTGAAAAACCTTTTTTGTTTGGCCCAAAACCTTCATTTTTTCTATCAGGAATATAAATTTGAAATGGAATTTTTAACAATTCGAAATATTTTCCCAGCACTGCTGTGGACGTCGCTCCATCTACATCATAGTCTCCAAATATGCCTACAGTTTCCTTGTTGATAATTGCTTTTTCTGTTCTTTCAATAGCTGTATCCATATCTTTCAAAATATAGGGATTTGGTAAAATATTTTTAATTAAAGGTTCTAGAAAAAAACTAACCTCTTCTTTTTTAATTTTTCTTATGGATAAAAGTTTAGCAATAATTTCATCTAAAAAAAAATTAGTTTTAAAAAAATTAATCTCTTCTGAATTGAATTTTTTTGAAATCCAACTTTTTCCACCTACAGAAAGTGAATTCATTTTTTATATGTATTTGTAATTGTTTTGTTAATTTTTTGACTTTTATGTAAAGATAAAGTTGTGACTTCAAATTTATTATCAAAAATTTTTACACCCTTTGCTAGTTCGCCATTTGTTACGCCACTAGCACAGAAAATTACGTCACCTTTTACCATTTCATCTATGTTATATTTTTTTTCAAAATCAGTAATGCCAAGTTTTTTTGCTCTAAAAATTTCATCTTGATTTAAAACTAAACGTCCTTGTATTTGACCACCAAAACATGAAAGAGCTGCCGCTACAATAACTCCTTCTGGTCCACCGCCTGTTCCTAGATAAATATCATTTTTAGGATTGCCCCCTATTACAGTTAAGCCACCGGCGATATCTCCATCGGTTATATAATTTATTTTTACATTCATTTGATCGAGTATTTTTACAATATGATTATGTCTTGTTCTTTTCATCACACATGCTTTTAGTTCTGATGGTTTTTTTTGTTTTGCATCTGCTAGCAAAGTAATATTTTTTTCTACGCTATTGTCTAGATCTAATAAATTTTTAGGTAAATTTGATCCAATTATAATTTTTTCCATGTAGGTATCGGGTGCAGACAACAGGTTTCCTTTTTCTGTTACTGCTAAAACTGAAAAAGCGTTTGGTAAACCTTTTGATGTGAATGTAGTCCCTTCTAATGGATCTACAGCTATATCTAATTCTGGCCCGTTATTAGTTCCAACTTTTTCACCAATGTGTAGCATAGGAGCTTCGTCCATTTCCCCTTCTCCTATTACAATCGTAGCTTTCATATCAATCTTGTTCAACTCATGTCTCATCATATCGACTGCTCCTTTATCAGCAGCAATTTTATTCTCTTTTCCTATAAATGGAGATGCACCGTAGGCAGCAAATTCTGTTACTTTTATAAATTTATCTAAAAAACTTTTTTCTATAGTCATTAAATTTTTTCTATTCTTATAATTTTAGGAATATTTACGATATAGTTTTTATTTTTAAGGCTAGACAAAAGCTTTTTAAAAGAAGAGCTCTTTGCTTCATGTGTTATTATTACAATTGAAGCATTTTTTTTGTTTTTAGTTGGGTATTGAATTAATCTTTTTACTGATATTCTATTTTTGGCCATAACTTTTGCTATATCTGATAAAATACCATTTTTATCTTTAACATCTAATCGTAGATATGTAGAAAATCTTTTGTTGCTTATATTTTCAAAAGTTGAAGACTTTCTTTTTTTATCAGGTAACACAAAAGGAAATTTTACATTGCCTCTCAATATGGAACATAAGTCTGAAATTAAAGAGGAGGTTGTTGCGCCCGCTCCTGCTCCTTCTCCCTGTAAAACAGTTGTTCCAACTGGATTAGATTCAATAATTACAGCATTTAAAACACCGTTTATTTTTGCTATATAAGAATCTTTTTTAATCAAAGCTGGGTGTACTCTTTGAATAATTCTATTTTTCTCACATTCAGCAATGCCTACTAATTTTATTTTATACCCCAAATTGTTAGCATTATTAATATCCACTTGATCTATATTTTTAATACCTTCTATTAGAATGGACTTATTGTTAATGTAACAATTAAAAGCTAACGCAGTTAATATTTTTAGTTTAGACGCAACATCATCACCGTTTACATCTGATTCAGGATTAGATTCTGCAAAACCTAGTTTTTGTGCTTTTCTTAAAGAGTCAGTGTATTCAAGCTTGTCATTATCCATAGATGACAAAACATAATTTGAAGTCCCGTTTAATATACCGCAAATTTTTTTAATATCATTAGCAATTAGACCTTCTTTGATGGAGCGTATAATTGGTATACCACCACATACTGCGGCCTCAAATTCAAAGTTCACATTATTTTTTTCTGCAATTTTTGAAAGTTGGTCTCCATATTTTGCAACTAACGCTTTATTAGCGGTAATAACATGTTTCTTATTATTTAATGCTTCGAAAACTAATTTTTTGGCAGGTCCTTCGCTACCACCAATCAACTCAACAACAATATCAACATTTTTCATTTTAGTTGCTGATAAATAATTTTTTAGCCAAAGTTTTTTTGGTATAGAAAAATTTCTTTTCTTTGATAAAGATTTTGCCGACACAAATAGAATATTTGGAACAGTATTAGTTTTATCAAAAATAATTTTTTTATTTTTCCTTAAATAATTACAGAAGTATGAACCAATATTACCTAATCCTACAATTACTATATTCATTTTTTTATCCATATAAAAAGTTATTTTAAAGTTATGTTTGGAAAATCTTTTTTATTACCGTTTTTAATTAGCACGTCGGTTATTTTTTCTATATCACAATCTTTTATTTCAGCGCATATGCTTATCTTTTTTGTAGACTTTATACTTTTAGATATTTTAGGTTGATTAGGCATAACCTCACTTGTTTGAGGTTCTTTATTAATACTTTTAGATATTTTAGTTTGATTAAGTGTAACTTCATTTATTTGCAGTTCTTTATTTGTAATTTTATTTTTTTGTATTTTTATTTTTTTTTTTTTTAATTTTACTAATTTTTTTTCTTCTTTGATTCTATATTTTTCCTCAATTTTTTTTTTTCTTCTTTCTTCCTTTAGTTTGCTTTTTTGAGCTTTAAGTCTTAACTTTTTTGCTTTTTTATCAGATTTACCAAATTGTGTATTTGTTTCTTTATCTGTTTGATCATAATTTTTTTTTGTATTTAATTGAACCAAATCTACCTTCTTTTTTTTTTTTGATATTATTTTTATTTCAACAGATAAATTTTCATCAAAAAAATCTTTGTATTCTTTTTTATCTAAACAATCATTTTCACCACAAACGTACGTTTTTTTAACAGAGCCACAAGAAGCAAGTAATAAAATAAAAAATAAATATATAAATTTCATTCCAGTCCTAAATTTTCTTTAAAGCCATAAAGAAGGTTCATGTTTTGTATTGCTTGACCTGACGCACCTTTCACTAAATTATCAATAGCAGAAAATATTACTATCTTATTTTTATATCTAGTTTTGCAAATTGAAATTTCACAATTATTAGTGTCTAAAACGTTACCACTTCCCATAGAGGAGTTAATTTTTAATAATTTTATAAAAAAATTTTGAGCGTGAAAGACTTTAAGTTCTTTATGTATTTTTTTAATTGAAATATTTTTTTTTGTTTTAACGTATATGGTTGAAAGCATGCCTCTAAAAGTTGGTAATAAATGTGGGTTGAAACAATACTCAAATTTATTCTTCACAATTTTTTTAAACTGTTGGTCAAGTTCAGACATGTGTCTGTGTTTTTCAATGCCATACGCATGAACTGAAGTTTCAATATTTTTATGTGAAAATTTATTTTTGTAGTTTTTCCCCGCTCCTGAATAGCCAGACTTAGAATCTATAACAATATTTTTAATATCTATTAAAGATTTTTTTATTAACGGTAACAATACTAATTGTATCGACGTTGGGTAACAACCTGGATTGGCTATTATTCTATAATCTTTTATTTTTTTTTTTGTAAATTCTGGAATTGAATAGATGGAATCTTTTATTAAATTTTTTGCATTATGATTTAATGAATACCATTTTTTATATTCATTTGCATTTTCAATTCTAAAATCAGCTGATAAATCAATAAATTTTAAATGTTTATATCCAAAAAGTTTCTTAGTTATTTTTTGCGCCTGTCCATTTGGTAGTGATAAAAAAAGTAAATCAACATTTTTCCAATTTACATTTTTTAAATTAGATATTTTAGGTAATTTTTTTTTAATTCTATTGTCTAACTTATTTATATTAATTCCAATGTTTTTTTGCGCACATAGATAGGAAATTTTAATTTTTGGATGATTGGATAGATATAGCGTTAAGTCTAATCCAACATAGCCTGTGGCACCTGCAATAGCTATACTGAGTTTGTTTTGCGACATAGACACTTATATCACCGATGGAATAAATAATAAATTTAAATGATTTATCTTTTAGAAAATTGGAAGCTTCTTCTAGCTTTTTTACGACCGTATTTTTTTCTCTCCACTACTCTTGAATCTCTTGTTGTTAACTTTTCTTTTTTCAATGTAGTTTTTAGGCTACCATCATGAAGAACTAATGCTCGAGAAATTCCATGAATTATAGCACCAGCTTGACCTGACAGACCTCCACCTTTAACTGAAGCTCTAACATCGTAAGCTGTAGCTATGTTTGTTAGCTCCAACGGACGCATAACAATAATTTGATGTACAGGTCTTTTAAAATAGTCATTCATATTTTTACCATTTACGTGAATATTACCCGAACCTTTTTTAACCCAAACTTTAGCTATAGATCTTTTTCTTCTTCCTGTAGCATATTTACTATCCTTAAAGTCTAGTTTAATTTTTTTTGGTGCAGAACTTTTTATAGTCGTTTGTGTTTCCATTAAATACTAATTGTGTTTTTTTTATTTAAGCTAGCAAAATTTACAACTGTTGGATTTTGAACATCGTGTGGGTGTTTGTCTCCTTTATAAATCTTAAGCTTTGTTAATTGTTTTTTAGCTAACGGCCCCCCTGGCAACATTCTTTTTACTGCCAATTTTAATATCTCTTGGGTTTGATCTTTCTCCGTAAGTCTAGCTGGTGTATTTTCTTTAATACCACCTGGATGACCTGTGTGTCTGTAGTAAATTTTTTTTGTAAACTTTTTTCCAGAAAATTTCATTTTTTCTATATTCGTAACAACAATAAAGTCACCGTTATCCATATGAGGGTTAAAAGTGGCTTTATTTTTCCCCCTTAATACCTTGGAAATATAAGCTGCCAGCCTTCCTACGACTGCGTTCTCGGCATTGATTAAATACCAATTGTTTTGGATTTCTTTTTTTTTAATAAATGGTGTCATGTAAATTATGGCGATGAATACTAATAAAGGTTAATAAAGTCAATTGAATTTACCCATTATACATTGTCAATTATAAGAAATACCCTTGTATTAGGATGTATATGATCTGTAATAAAGATTTATTGCTGCAAGTATCAAAAATATACTTGATATCTGGTGCATAGAAGCAAAGTATATATTGGTACCTGAAACTAAAACTAATATACCCAAAAATATTTGGACAATTATAACTAAAAAATACAATATAAAATTTTTATATAATTTTACTTTACTTTTAATAAAGATATTTAAACCTAAATAAATTGATAAAAAAAAAATTAAATAAGCAATATTTCTGTGCAGAAACTGAACGGTACTAGGGTTATTGAGAGTAAAAAAACTATTAAACCCAATATCATCAGGAAAATATTTTTCATTCATTAAGGGCCAACTTTGGTATATTTTACCAGCATCTAAACCAGAAACAAAAGCTCCAAAAACAATTTGTAAAAATACTATGAAAAGTAAAAATTTAATAAAAAAGTTATTCGTAGTAAATTGAAAAAATTTATTTTTTGAGTTATTAAATGAATTAAGCAAAATCCATGTCAGTGATGATAAAATAGAAAAAGCAAAAAATAGATGCATAGAAAGCCTGTAATGACTAACGGAAGTGTTTTCAGTTAAACCACTTTTAACCATGTACCATCCGACAAATCCTTGAAATAAAATTAAAAAAAAAACTTTGGATAAAGTTAAAATCATTTCTTTTTTAAGTAAATTTAAGAAAAGAAAAAAAAGAAATGGAATTAGGAAAAAAATTCCAATAAAACGGGCAAGTAATCTATGAGCATATTCCCAAAGAAAAATAAATTTAAATTCCTCTAGATTCATGTCGTTGTTTAACAAAGAATATTGAGGAATTTGCTGGTATGAATCAAAATATTTAACCCATACTTCATTAGAGAGCGGGGGAAGTATCCCTCTAAACAGTTCCCATTTTGTGATCGAAAGACCAGAATCTGTTAATCTAGTTAGCCCACCAACAACAACAATAAGACCCACTAAAACTATAAGACTTATTAACCAAATATGAAAAATTGTAATATAATTTTTATTTATTAACATTGGATTTTTAATATATAATTTATTAATTAATTAAACATAATATAAATGTCGCTATGTTAGACCCTAAAATTTTTAAAATTAGAAAAAAATTGGATATAATTGACAGCAAACTACTGTTAGTTATTAAAAAACGTACAGATTTAGTTAATCAAGTAATTAAATTAAAGAAGAGTAAGAAAGAGATCGTAGATAAGAAAAGAATAACTTTTATTTTAGAAAAAATTAAAAATAAATCTATTAAACTCAAGATTGACCCGTCAATATCACTCAGTATTTGGAAGGAAATGATTAAATCTTTTATAAGATACGAATATAAAAAATTTAAAAAATAAGAAATTATTTGCTGTGCGGTGGTAGTTTTTTTTCTACAAAAATTTCATGTTTTCTTGTAACGGGATTATATTTTCTAACTTTTAATTTATCTTTTACCTTTTCACCTTTTGTCGGCTTCCTTGTGTAGTAAAAAAAAGCACTATTAGGATTAGCCTCAGGAACTAATCTAACTTTGATATGTGTTTTTTTTGCCATTTAAAGTTTTTATTTTTGTTAAAATTTTTTTAGATTTTGTTTTTATAATGTTTTTATAATATTGTGCTTTTATACTTGATGATTTTGCTTCGTCAAGTTTATTAAATTTTTCATTCATAGCTTTTTTAGCACCATTTATTGTTAAACCTTGATCCTTTAAGAGAAAAAAAATTAATTCAATAACTTTAATGTCTTTTGAGGAATAATAACGTCTTCCACCAGCAAGAATAGTCGGTTTAAGCTGTTTAAATTTAGATTCCCAAAACCTCAGTATATGAGTTGATGGTTTGTTGTTTGTTTTATTTGTCAATCCGAATTTTAAAGCAACTTCTGAAATGCTTAATAATATATTTTTATCTTTAAACATTTTTATTAATTCTTCTCTTTAAGTTGTCTGATGTTTTAAAAGTTGTTACTGTTCTTTTTGAAATGTGGAATTCTTTTTGATTTTTTGGATTTCTGCCAATTCTTTGGATTTTTTGTTGTAATTTAAAAACTCCAAAGTTTTTTATTTTTATTTCTTTATTGGATTTTAAATAGAATATTATAATATTAATTATGTCATTAACAATTTTACTTGAATAAAGAGATGATATTCCAATATTTATAAAAATATCTTTAACAATATCTTTTTTTTTCAAATTAGCTTGTTTATTTTTTGCCGCTAACATGACTTAAATTATTTTTAATTTTACTCATTAAATCTCCTTTAATAATACGATAGCACAAATCAATTGAGTAATAAAAGCCTACTGCATCAGTGCTACCGTGACTTTTTACAACAGGTCCTTTCAAGCCTAGAAATATAGCACCATTGAACTTTCTAGGATCAAACTTAGACTTAAACTTTTTTAACGCAAAATAGGAAAATAAAATTGAAAATTTTGCTAACATAGTTTCCGTAAGAGATTTTTTTAAAGAATCTATAATAAATTTAACAGTTCCTTCTGCGGTTTTTAAAGCAATATTTCCAGTAAACCCATCTGTAACAATAACATTAGAAACACCGTCGGTAATTTTATTACCTTCTATAAACCCATCAAATTGAAAATCTCCGTACTTACCTAATTCTTTTAATTTTATATGTGCTTTTTTTAAAGTTTCAGTTCCTTTGATTTCCTCAGATCCAATATTTAATAATGCAACTTTTGCTAGATCATTAGGAAAAAGGGATTTATATAACGCGGCACCCATTTCTGCAAAATCAACTAAATTTTTATCATCACACTCAACATTGGCTCCGAGATCTAGTACTACATTCATATTCATTTTATTGGGCCAAAGCCCTGCCAAAGCTGGCTTACTAACTGTACTAATTGTTTTAAGCAACATTCTTGATACAACAAACAATACACCTGTATTTCCTGCGGATAAAGTTATGTTAGAATTAGAGTCTATCTGAGAATTTATAGAGTTCCACATACTACTATCTTTCGAGTTTTTAATTGCTGTCAGAGGAGTTTCTTCGTCAGAAACAATCGTTGATGAGTGAAAAATTTTATAGAAATCTATAGTTATATTCTGCTTATCTAATTCTTTTTTTATTAAAATTTCATCACCATATATATTAAAAAAAAAATCACTTATATTTTTATTCTTCTTTATAAAAATTGAAATACCTTCGATGTTTTTATTTGGAGCATTTTCGCCACCCATAGCATCGATTGCAATTATTATTTTATTATTCATGATATAGGTTTTTATATAAGACTAAACGTCTAAGATCTTTTTACCGTTATAGTAACCAGTTTTTAAATCTACATGGTGAGATAGTCTGTATTCTCCACTTTTTTTATCTTCTACTATATTTATAGATTTAACACGATGATGCGATCTACGCATATTTCTCTTTGAGGGTGTTGTTTTACGTTTTGGTACAGCCATTTTTATTTTTAATATTCAAAATTAATTTGTCCTTTTAGCATATTATTGTTCTCTAATTCAAAGCAAAAATTGTAAAAATTCTCAAAATAATCGGCCATATTATCGATTAATTCCTTTTGATTGTTGGATTGCGGGTCAAGATAGTTTTTTATAACAGCTTCATTTATAAATTTTTTATTGTTAACCTCAACCCTCACCTTAAGTAGAATGTCATAAAATATACGTAAAAGAGTTTTCATTTTCTTGTTCACGGCCACATCACCATATCCAAGTTCTCTTATGTGATATTCAATATTTAAAAAAATATTATCAAAAATATTTTGAGGAAAATCAATTTTTTTTTTTTCTTTAAAAACGATTAAAATCAAAGATAAATGGATAAAAACTAGATTAATTCTTGTCTCAAAATTGTCTTTTAATTTAACTTTTTTATAGAAAAAAATATTTCGTGATAAATCAACTAATTTGTTATAAAGAGGTTTATAATGAGTTTTATATACGGAAAACATAACAGAATGATTTATATCATATTTTTCTCTTTTTTTTTAACAAACTGTCAATTAAATGAACCAAAAAAGACTCACGGAATAAATTTTTTAGAGAACAGAGCAAATGTACTTAATGTTGGTAAAACAAATAAAAATGATGTTATTAAATTGATTGGGAACCCTCATACTACTTCGATTAAAGGAAATGATACATGGATTTATTTCGAGAGAACAATAACAAAAGGGAAACTTGTAAAATTAGGTCAAAATGTACTTAAAAAAAACAATGTTTTAGAACTACAATTTAATAAATATGGAGTATTAACTGAGAAAATATTTTACAAAAAAAATAACATGCAAAAAGTTGAATATTCAGAAAATAAAACTAACAATAACGTTTCCCAAAAAAGTTTTGTAGGAAAGTTTCTGTCTAGTGTTAAGCAGAAAATGTACGGTAATAGGAGAAAAGATTAGTGTGCTATTACAGCAAGTAGGAGTAAAGCAACAATATTCGTAATTTTTATCATGGGATTAACTGCGGGTCCTGCTGTATCTTTGTAGGGATCACCAACTGTATCTCCAGTAACGGCTGCTTTATGAGCTTCAGAACCTTTTCCACCAAAATTTCCATCTTCAATATACTTTTTTGCATTGTCCCAGGCTCCACCACCAGCTGTCATAGAAATAGCTAAAAATAATCCTGTTATAATAACTCCAAGTAACATCGCGCCTAAAGTTGAGAGAGCCGCACTCATTCCTCCTATTGGTAGGATAATAAAATATAATATAACTGGGGATAGGACTGGAAGTAAAGAAGGAATAATCATTTCTTTAATAGCAGCTTTAGTTAAAAGATCCACTAATCTTCCATAATCAGGTTTTCTAGTTCCTTTCATGATACCAGGAATTTTTTTAAATTGTCTTCTTACTTCTACTACTACTGCACCGCCTGCTCTACCTACAGCTTGCATGCCCATTGAACCAAAAAGATAAGGCAACATTCCACCAACAAGTAATCCGACTACAACAAAAGGGTTAGATAAATCAAAACTTACCTCTATACCTTCTAGGGCTGAACCTTTAACGCCAGAAAAAAATTTAATATCCTCGGTGTAGGCTGCAAATAAAACTAATGCACCTAATCCCGCTGATCCTATGGCATAACCTTTCGTTACAGCCTTTGTAGTATTTCCTACAGCGTCTAATGCATCTGTTGTTTTTCTTACTGACTTTGGAAGTTTTGCCATCTCAGCAATTCCACCAGCATTATCAGTTACTGGGCCATATGCATCTAAGGCCACGACCATGCCAGTTAGAGCGAGCATTGATGTAACTGCAATCGCTATGCCAAAAAGACCTGCAACACTATTTGTGTACAAAATTCCAATTACTATAATTAAAGCGGGTATAGCAGTTGCCTCCATTGAAACAGCTAAACCTTGAATAACATTTGTTCCGTGTCCTGTTGTAGATGATCGAGCGATTGACCTAACAGGTCTGTAATTAGTACCGGTGTAATATTCTGTAATCCAGATTAGCAAACCTGTTATAACTAACCCTGCTACTCCACAAATATATAAATCTAATCCAGTAAAACTTTTGCTTGATACTTTAAAAACTGTTTCCAGCCCTATAACTGAGTCAGTAACAGGATATAAAATAACAAGAGATAAAACTGCAGTTACAATAAAACCTTTGTAAAGTGCGTTCATAATGTTTTTTGTTTTTCCAAGTCTAACAAAGAAGGTGCCAGCAATAGATGTAAGAATACAAGATCCTCCAATTGCTAGTGGATAGACCATCATGTTAGCGTTACTTGTGAAGAAAATAGAAGCTAAAACCATTGTAGCAACAATTGTTACTGCGTAAGTTTCAAATAAATCCGCTGCCATACCTGCACAATCACCAACGTTATCGCCAACATTATCAGCTATCACCGCTGGATTTCTAGGATCGTCTTCTGGAATACCGGCCTCAACTTTTCCAACTAAGTCAGCACCAACATCCGCACCTTTTGTAAAAATACCCCCGCCTAATCTTGCAAAAATTGAAATTAATGAAGCACCAAATCCTAATGCGACCAGAGCATTAATAATTTCTCTACTATCAACATTTAAGTCAATTAAGATCAAATAGTAAATTGCAATCGACAAAAGAGATAGGCCAGCAACAAGTAGTCCGGTTATTGCTCCAGATTTAAACGCCATAGTTAAACCTGATTGTAAACTTTTTCTTGAAGCTTCAGCAGTTCTAACATTTGCCTCAACTGATATTAGCATACCAACATATCCAGCTAGACCTGAGAGAGTTGCTCCAATTAAATATCCCAACCCAACTAAAGGACTAAAAAAATAACTTACTATTGCTAAGACAACCACACCTACTATTGCAATAGTAATATATTGTCTTTTTAAATATGCTTTTGCACCGATTTGAATTGCTTCAGCAATTTCTTGCATTTTAGCATTACCTGGGCTTGCTTTTAAAATTTGTTTAGATAGCAAATAGCTATAGAAAACTGCTATCAGACCTGTAAAAATTATTACATAAAGTAATTCGTTAACTGAATTCATAAGATTTTGCATAAATGCCAAAAAAAAACGTTAAAGGCAAGAAATACTTTGCTTTATTGTTAAATTAAAAATGTATATTTTAAATAGGTTTTCTAATTTTTTTTGATATTTTGTCTAGAATCGCATTTACAAATTTGATTTGTGCTTTTTCAAGGAAAAACTCAGATGTTTTCACGTACTCATTAATTATAACCTTTGTCGGGCTGTTGTGCTTGTACATAAGCTCGAATATACCTGCGTATAATATAATCTTTAATAATTTATCCGTTCTGGCCAGGTCTAAGTCATCTGGTATATGTTTTTTAATAGTTTCTCCTATTAGATCGTTTCTTTCGATAGTGCCTTGTACGACATCTTTAATAAATTTTTTGTACTGACTTTTTGGATAATCAATATCAGCATCGGAGTTAAGAGAATTCCCATAAAGTTTTTGAATAACTCTAACTCTGGGAGTTATATTAGTTTTATTATTTGGCATTCAATACACCGCAAACTGCAATAGCTGCCTCGTAGCCCTTTATGCTGCGTGACTTAGCCTGCTTCTCATTTAAGCAAGTAATTATCGCGTTTCCAATTGGTTTTTTATACAAAATTGACAATTGAATAAGTCCGTTTGTAATAGCTGAAGATATAAAATCAAAATTTGGAGTTTCTCCTTTTATTATCGATCCAACTGCAATGAAACCTTCATATTTATTTATATTTCTAGCCACAACAACGGGAATCTCAAATGCACCAGGTACTTCTATTATTTTAAATAAAATATTTCTTTTTATCAGTTCTTTAATGGCGCATTGTAATAGCTTGGAAGTATTGTTGTATTGAGATCTGACAATACAAATTTTAAATTTTTTATTCATTTAATTATTTCTTGATTCACAACTTTTATTCCATAACCATCTAAACCAATAATTTTTTTTCTAGACCTAGATACTAGTATCATGTTTTTTATTTTTAAATCTTTAATTATTTGAGCGCCGATACCGTAGTATCTTAATATATTCGTACTTTTTATAGATTCTCCCTTCTTTGTATTAGATGTTTCATTTTTAATTATTATTAATGCAAAATTATTGAATTGACTTAGGTATTTAATTGATTTTATAAAAATATTTTTTTTTAAATTCTCTAATTTATCAAATTGTTTAATTGAAATTACACGGACTCTAGTAGATTTGCTCGAACTAAACTTGCCTCTCGTTATTGCTAAATGGTTTACATTATCTAATTTAGATTTAAAAATATTTAAATCAAATACACCTAATTTCTTAATTTTTATTTTTTTGTTTTTAATCTTAAGAATTAATTTTTCATTTTTAAGCCTGTAAGATATTAAGTCTTCAATACTTGCGATTTTTAGTTTATGTTTTTTAGCGAACTTTAAAAGATCATCAACTCTAGCCATTCTACCATCTTCGTTCATAACTTCACAAATAACAGAACTGGGATTTAACTTAGCTAATTTTGATATATCAACAGAAGCCTCTGTATGTCCTGCTCTCTCAAGTACTCCTCCGATACGAGCAACCAATGGAAAGACATGTCCAGGTGATACAATATCATTTTTTTTTGCTTTGTTGTTTATGGCAACCTTAATTGTCTTCGCTCTGTCAAAAGCTGAAATACCAGTTGTTATTCCCTTTCGTGCCTCTATAGAAACGGTAAAAGCAGTTTGCATTCTAGCTTTATTAATAGCTGACATTAATGGAAGTGAAAGTTTTTCTACTTGTTTTTTGTCTAAAGCTAAACAGATTAGTCCTCTTCCATGTTTTGCCATAAAATTAATACTTTTAGAATTTGCCTTAGAAGCTGGAATAACAAGATCTCCTTCGTTTTCTCTATTTTTGTTATCAACTAAGATAAAAATTTTACCAAGTTTAGCCTCTCTAATAATTGTTTTAATTGATGACAGAGAAATTTTTTTCATACTTATTTCTTTATATTAAGTAAATATTTAGAGAAAATATCAAACTCAACGTTAACAAGATCATTTTTTTTTAATTTTATTAAATTTGTAAGCTTAAGTGTGTGTGGAATTATGGTTATTTGAAAAGTGTCTTGTTTCACTGAAGAAATGGTTAGGGAGACTCCGTTGATAGAAATAGAGCCTTTTTCAATAAGGAATTTTTTATAACTTTTTAAAATTTTAAACGACACTACCCATGTTTTGTCTAAAAATTTAACATTAAACACAAGGGCAGTTGTGTCGACATGACCCTGAACATAATGACCCGATATTTTATTTCCATAATTTAATGATTTTTCAATATTTATGAGGTCACCAATTTTTGCAGTATTAAAGTTGGTTCTCATCAACGTTTCTTTAGAAAGATAAAAAGAAATATAGTTTTTTTTAATTTTAGTTATGGTCAGACAAGTCCCATTACAACTCAAAGAGCTGCCGATTTCTGACTTTTTAAACTTATAATTAGTTTCTAAGGTTACTTCTGAGCAATCATTACCTTTGTTGATTTTTAGGATTTTACCAGTTTTATATATTATTCCATTAAACATTATAATTGTATTTTAAATAAACTATCACTATCGAGGTTAGTTTTAACTTTATTTTTATCTGTTGTTTTTAATTTTCTTATTAAAAAAGGTTTTGCGTTATTTTTTCCATCATTTTTTAAGCTTATAGATGACTTGAATAGATAGAAATTATGTATCAATTTATGCTTTAAAACCTCACTAAGATATTTTATTCCACTTTCTATTAAAATTCTATTAAAACCAAGTTGTTTTAAAAAAAAATAAATGTCAGTCAATTCATTTTTAGAGTTAGTAGGCCTTGTTAATTTAATAATGTTTACACCAATCTTCTTAAAGTATTTTTCTTTGATAATATTATCTACATGAGTAAAAATAAAAATATTTCTAGATTTATCTTTAAAAATTTTTAAATTTTTTTTTATTTTAAATAAACGATCAATAACAATAACTGCTGGAGATTTATTTTCTAAGCTCTCTATTCTACAATTTAATAATGGATTATCAGAATTAATCGTTTTAGATGTTGACACTATACAGTCATATTTTGATCTTAAGAAATTTCCAACTTTTCTAGAGATACTATTAGTTATCCATTTTTTTTTATTATTAATTGTTAGGTAGTCTTTAGAAATAGCAAGTTTTGCATCAATAAAAAGGTTGCTGTTTGACGATTGTAAAATATAACTTTTATAAAATTTTTTTGCATAACTTTTATTTGTGTATCTTTTTACTTTAATTTTAGCTTTTTTTAATTGGTCATAAGCTAAATTTTTAGTTCTTTTGTCCACATCGTTCATTGCAAATATCACCTTACGTAGTTTTTTATTAATAATATTTTTTACACAAGGTGGTGTTTTTCCATAATGCACGCATGGTTCTAAGGTAACGTATAAAGACGATCCCTTAAAATTTATTTTTTTTTTTAAGGAATTGGCTTCGGCATGAGGCCTGCCATTGAAAGATGTCCGCCCCGATGAAATAATTGAATTATTTTTTACAACAACGCAACCAACAGAAGGATTTGTTGATGTTGATCCAAGATTAATTTCAGCTTGATTAAACGCTAATTTTAAAAAAAAAGAATCTTTATTCTGACTTGTAGACATTTAGATTACCAACAAATTGTTCAAAATCTTTTGCTTCTTTAAAATTTCTATAAACTGAAGCAAACCGAACGTATGCAACTTGATCTAAACCCGAAAGTCCTTCCATAATAAATTTTCCAATAGTCGATGTTGGTATCTCACTTTCACCTAGTCCTTCTAAATTTCTTACAATTTTTGAAATAAATTTTTCCGTAGTATCACTATCTACAGGTCTTTTTCTAAGTGATATCCTGATAGATTTAGAAATTTTATCTCTATCAAACGGTGCTCTTTTTCCACTTCCTTTTATGACTGTGAGTTCTTGGAATTGCACTCTTTCAAATGTTGTGAATCTTTCTTTTCTATCGCACCCGCATAGTCTTCTTCTTCTAATAGCAGTGCCATCTTCAGTAGGTCTGGAATCAACGACAGAGGTATCTTTTTCTTTACAAAATGGACAAAGCATAGTTATTTTTTATTTATTGACTACTATATATAGGAAAAGAACCACAAAGATCAATTACCTCTTTTTTAACCTCATTTTCTACTTTGGAATTATTTTCGGGATTTTTTGACAATTCTTTCAACAATTTGGAGATTAACTGACCCACTAAAATAAACTCTTTTTGACCAAATCCTCTGGTAGTCGACGCTGGAGTGCCAAGTCTAACACCAGACGTTACCATTGGGCTTTCAGTATCGAACGGTATAGAATTTTTATTACAAGTAATATTTGCTTTGCCTAGGCTATATTCGGCTAATTTACCTGTTAGGTTAAAATTTCTTAAATCTAAAAGCATTAAGTGAGTATCAGTTCCACCGGAAAAAATTTTAAAACCATTTTTAACTAGTGTTTCGGATAATATTTTTGCATTGTCAATTACATGCTTAGTGTATGTTTTAAAGCTAGGATCTAATGCTTCTTTAAAACAAACAGCCTTCGCTGCAATAACGTGCATCAAAGGACCTCCTTGCAAACCAGGAAAGATTGCTGAATTGAATTTTTTTATTAGTTCTTCATTGTTAGTTAAAATTATTCCTCCACGTGGACCTCTTAGTACTTTATGCGTTGTTGAGGTGACAACATCGGCATATTCTAATGGATTTGGATACGCGCCTCCAGCAACGAGACCTGAAAAGTGAGCCATGTCTACTAATAAATAAGCTCCCACTTTATCTGCAATCTTTCTAAATTTTTTAAAATCAATAATTCTTGAATATGCACTACCCCCAGCAATTATAATCTTCGGATTATTTTCTAAAGCAAGTTTTTCAACACTTTCATAGTCAATTAATCCTGTGTTAGGATTTACATCGTAATGAATTGCATTAAACCATTTTCCAGACTGAGCAGGTTTTGCGCCATGTGTTAGGTGTCCTCCGGAGTTTAAGCTCATCGCTAAAATTGTATCACCAGGTTTAATCAACGCTAAATAAACAGCACCATTTGCTTGGGCACCTGAGTGCGGCTGAACATTTGCAAATTTACAATTAAAAAGTTTTGTAGCTCTTTCTATCGCGAGGTTTTCGGAAATATCAACAAACTCACAGCCACCATAGTATCTCTTACCAGAGTAACCTTCTGCATATTTATTTGTCAAAACAGAACCCTGTGCTTCAAGAACTGCTTTCGATACCATATTTTCAGAAGCAATTAATTCCACATGTTGAGATTGTCTATTAAATTCTTGAGAGATTGAACTATAAAGATCTATATCGCTACTTTCTAAACCTCTATTAAAAAAATTATTTAGATTTTCTTTGTTCATTTAATTTTATTAATTCTTTTTTGATGTCTACCACTTTCAAATTTAGTATTTAAAAAATATATAACATATTTTAAAGCATCTTTGTGTTTTAACATTCTTGAACCTAAACAAATTATATTAGAGTTGTTATGTTGCCTTGAGAGAATAGTACTAGATTTACTGTAGCATTGTGCCGCTCTGATTCCTTTAAATTTATTTGCTGTAATTGACATGCCTGTCCCAGATCCGCACACCAAGATACCGGCATCACTTTTTTTAAGAACAAGACGTTTTGCTACTTTTTTTGCATAATCAGGGTAATCAACGGTATCTTCAGAAAATGGACCTAGATCGATTACGAAAATGCTTTTATCTATTAAGTAGTCTTTGATCCTCTCTTTTAACCTGTATCCAGCGTGATCAGAGGATATGCAAATTTTTGTAAATATTTTTTTCACTTTAATAGAATATATATTTAATCATTAAATTACTTTTATATACACTTATTATATTATATTTGTCGCAGAGTAGAAAAATTAAAAAATATGAAAACAATTGGCACATATCCTAGCTTGAGAATGAGAAGAAATCGAAAAGCTGACTGGATAAGAAGGCTTGTTTCAGAGCATAATTTATCGGCTAATGATCTAATTCTACCTTTGTTTGTAAAAGAAGGTAATAAAAAAAAAGAATTAATAAAATCAATGCCGGATGTTTACAGGTATTCAATCAAAGATCTTTCTAAGATAGTAGAAAAAGCCTGCAAACTAAAAATACCACTCATAGCACTTTTTCCTTATACTAAATCAAACAAAAGAAATAAACTTGGAACTGAGGCATTAAACGAAAATAACTTAGTTTGTAGAGCTGTAAAAACTTTAAAGAAAGAGTTCAAGAATGATATTGGCATAATGTGCGATGTAGCGCTTGATCCGTACACTAGCCATGGTCATGACGGTATTTTAAAAAATAAAAAAATTGATAACGATTCCACAATTGAGATTTTAGTTAAACAGTCAATATTACAAGCTCATATGGGTTGTGATATTGTTGCACCATCTGATATGATGGACGGAAGAATAGGAAAAATTAGAAAAGCCTTAGATAAAAAAGGTTTAAGTGACATTCAATTAGTTTCATATGCTGTTAAATATGCATCTAATTTTTATGGTCCTTTTAGAGATGCTGTGGGATCTAAGAAGCAATTAAAGGGTGATAAAAAAACTTACCAAATGGATTTCAAAAATTCAACTGAAGCTTTACGTGAAGTGGCACTTGACATCAAAGAAGGTGCAGACATTGTAATGGTTAAACCTGGGTTGCCATATTTAGATATTATAAAAAGTGTAAAAGATAACTTTAAAATTCCTATTTTTTCATACCAGGTATCAGGTGAATATTCTTTGATTAAAAATGGAATTAGTAAAGGTATTATAAATCAAGATGCAGTATTTGAAAGTTTAATTTCATTAAAAAGAGCTGGCTCTAACGCGATAGTCAGCTACTTTTCATTAGAAGTCGCAAATCAATTAAAATAGTTTTCTAAAAGAACTCTCGCTTTTGGAAAGGTTAAATTGTTGGGTAAAAAAAATTTATTACTTAAAAGATTTCTTGTAAAACTTAATGCGGTAGAAATTTTTTTGTTATCTATATAATCATCATTTTTTTTTTTTAATAAAAAAATAGGTAATTGATAGCGTGTATTATCTATCTCAACAGTTTTGTAATCTAAAGTTTGATCAAGATTTTTTGAAAATTGCTCTAGATATGGGTCAAAACCAAGTTCTTTTAATAAATTTAATTCCCAATATACATAGTTAGCAGCCCAATTTTTATCATCTAAATTTTTTAAGAATTCTTCTACAGAAATAAATATACTTTTATAAGGTTGTGATTCAGGCAAAAGTAAATTTAAAATAGTAGATATAGACAATAAAGATGTAGTTTTTTTCTTGTCATTGAAATATTTTGGAGCAATTGCTTCTACTAATTCAGTTTTGAAATAGCCGATTTTATTTTCATTTTTAGATGTATAAAAAACAAAAATTTTATTTGAAATTTGTAAAAAATTTCTGATTTTTCGGGAATTTCCTCCGTAAACTATTCCGCTAACTTTTCCACGTAGATTTGTAAATACATTGACAATATTAGCATTCTCTCTAAATTTGATTTTAGAAAGCAAAAAGCCTTCATCTTGCCAGTTCATGTTAAATTTTTAAATCAGTTAATAATTTTTGCGCAGCATTCTGTTGGGCATCTTTTTTTGATGTTCCTGTAGCAAAATATTTTTTAGAACTTTTTATTTGAACCTCAACTTTAAAAATTGGACTATGTTGTGGTCCCGATTGTTTGTTAATTTTGTAAACAGGTAATATTTTATACTTTTTTAAACTGTATTCTTGAAGTTGTGTTTTAGCATCAATTTTTGTTATTGAAGATTTATCTAAAAAATTACCCCACAAATTTAATATAAACTTTTCAACAACTGTTATGCCTTGATCCAAATAAATTACACCTAATAGTGCTTCTAGCCCATCTCCAGTAATCTTATCGTCAGATCTGCTTAAGCCTTTATAGGAATTTCCTGTTGTTATATATTTTCTTAATTCAATTTTTTTTGCTACCAGTAAGCAAGTTTTTTTATTTACTAAATTTGCAAATTTCTTGTCAATATCACCTTCTTTTTCATCTGGATAAATTCTTAACAAAGTTTTAGCTAAAACTAAACCTAACACCCTATCACCTAAGAATTCTAATTTTTCATTGTTGTCTATGTTGTTGTGACTCTTGTGAATTAAACTTTTCTTAAATAATTCTTGATCTTTAAATTTTATATTTATTTTTTGTTCTAATTTACCTATTGGTTCATTCATTTTAATAAAGCAAAAAACCTTTCGACACGTAGTGATTCATTCCAATTCCAAAACCTCAAAATGCTTCCTGATATAGTGTCATTGGAAAAGAAAATTATTTTAGCTTTTCCCACTAAATTTTCATTTGAAACGTAGCCAACGCTAGAAAGGTATCTACTGTCTTTGGAGCAATCTCGGTTGTCTCCAAGAAAAAAAAAGTGGTTTGGGGGTACTTTGTACTTATCCGTATTTTGCATTGTTCCGTATTTATTATAAACAGCTGTATATTTTTTCCCATTAGGTAGTATTTCTACGTATGCATTTATATCTGAAGAAGCAGATCCGCATCTAATAATAAATTTTTTTTCTAACTTAATTCTCGGTAATAATTTGTTATTTAGAAAGATATTTCCGTTTATAAATTGAATGGTATCTCCAGGTAAAGCCATTAGTCTTTTAATATAATCCGTTCTGTTATCTGCTGGTGTTTTAAAAACAACCAAATCTCCATAGTCTGGACTTTTACCAAATATTCTTTTTTCAAAAAAAGGTGGGCTAAAAGGAAATGAATGTTTACTGTAACCATAAGCATACTTTGAAACAAATATTCGATCACCTATTAAGAGTGTAGGCTCCATAGATGATGATGGGATGTAAAAAGGTTGGAAGAATAAAGATCTAATAATTACAGCAATAATCAGTGCGTAAAAAATAGTTTTTATATTTTCTATTATAGAATCTAGTAATTTTTTTTTCATTATGAACTAATTACTACCATTGCTAATGCATAATTTTTTTCATCAGACAAAGATAGGTAAATCTTGTTTTTTTTTTTGGTTATACTCTTGAAAATAATTTTTGTTTTTCCTAACAATCTAAATGATGGTGCGCCATTAATATTGTTAATTATTGATATTTCATTAAAAGAGATGCCTTTACTAATTCCTATTCCTAATGCCTTAGCAAAAGCCTCTTTTGCAGCAAATCTTTTTGCATATGAGCCAATTTTATTTAAACGAGATTCACAATATTTTATTTCTTTTAACGAAAATATTTTATTTTTAAATTTTTTATTTTTATTTAAAATTTTTTTTAATCTATAAACATCAACTATATCAGTTCCTATTCCAAAAATATAATTCATTTTATTTTAAAATTTTTTGAAATTTTTTGATTGCCGCTGGGAGACCGATATAAATAGTCTCACCTATTAAAAAATGACCTATATTAAATTCCTTAATTTTTTTAATTTTAGAGATAATTTTCGCTGACTTATACGTAAGCCCATGTCCAGCATGAACATCCATGCCTAGTTCTGTTGCATAATTTGCAGCTTTGTTTAATTTGGATAATTCAAAACCATAGGGCTTATTTTTATTTATTAAATTACAAATTCGACCTGTGTGTAACTCAATCCCATCTACATCAAGATATTTAGAAATTTTAACATCTTTTATAGTTGGTTCTATAAATACACTTACTCTAGAATTATTTTTTTTTAATTTTTTTATTATTTTTTTTAAAAAGACTTGTTTAAAGTTTAAGTTCAAACCCCCTTCTGTTGTTATCTCTGCTCTTTTTTCAGGTACTATACAAACAAAATTGGGCCTATGTCTTATCGCAATTTTTAACATCTCTTTTGTTGCTGCTATTTCTAAATTTAGAGGTATTTTTAACTTAGATTTAATTTCTTTTAAGTCAGAATCATTTATATGTCTTCTGTCTTCTCTTAAGTGAATTGTTACTGAATGGGCGCCACAATTTTCTGCAATTATTGCAGCACGTAATGGGCTGGGATATTTTTCCCCTCTTGCATTTCTAACTGTAGCCACATGATCTATGTTAACGCCAAGTCTTATTTTATTCATTTAAGTTCCCTGCTACCTGGTTTGATGGCTTGAATCGAAATTAAATTTTCCGGTAGTTCATTTTTTTTGTAAGTTTGTATATTTATTTCTATTTGAGATACTATTTTTTTATTGATGATAGAATTATTATTTGATCTGTCTATTAAACACGCGTAACCTATGACTTCTGCACCTGCTATTTCCACTAATTTAGAGCATTCTATGCTCGATTTTCCTGTGGTAATTACATCTTCTACAATTAGAACTTTAGAATTTTTTAAAATTTTAAAATCCCTTCTTAGTTTGAATTCACCCTCAACACGTTCTGAAAAAATTGTTTCTTTATGAAGTAGTCTTCCAATTTCATATCCAATGATAACCCCTCCCATGGCTGGAGAAAGAATTAAATCAATATTTTTAAATTCATTAGATATTTTTTCAGAAAGTGATTTACAAAAATTAAATGACTGAACTGGTTTGCTTAAAAGTTGTGCGCATTGAATATATTGTGCGCTGTGTAAACCTGAAGAAAGTATAAAATGACCATCTAACAATGCGTTAGTTTCTTTTAAAATTTTCAAGGATTCTTCGTATGAAAGCATTTTTTTTCTCTTTATGTCTAACGATTCTAAAATTTAAGTTTTTTTGCTTGATTTCACTTATCAAGTTTGTAAAGTTTTTTAAATCATTTATTTGAATATCGAACGAAAAATGAATAAAATTATCTTTTTTCCCTAATAATTCTACGTTTAGAATATTGCATTTGTTTAAGCCTATTAAAGTGCTAATCTCACCCAATACACCCGGCTGATCTGGTAGATCCATAACCAGTGTACTTTTATACTGTTTATTTTTTTTAAGCTTACTATCGCCAGTTTTGTTCTGCCAATATCTTCTAATGGCAGCTCTAGCCTTTCCAGTTTTTGAGGAAGAAATCCAATGTAATGATGGAGACACATTTTTAGAATTAATTATTTCTACACTATCACCATTGTAAAGAACGGACTGCAAAGTTGCTGGACGGCCATTTATTCTACATCCAACCGCTGTATTTCCGATGTTAGTATGTACAGCATATGCAAAATCAATTGGTGTCGCATTTTTTGGAAGTTTTATAACCACTCCTTTTGGAGAGAAACAAAAAACATTTTCTTGAAACATTTGTAATTTAGTGAATTCATAGGAATGTTCAGGGTTGTTATCTATTTCCATTATTTCAACTAAATCTCTAAGCCAATCATATTCTTTCCAGGATAGGTCAGAAAATTTTTCAGATGATTTATATTTCCAATGAGAGGCTATACCTCTTTCAGCAAAATCGTGCATCTGAGAAGTCCTAATTTGTATTTCTACTCTTTGATCTTTTGGACCCACAATAGCAGTATGTATTGACTGGTATTTATTAATTTTGGGGGTAGAAATATAGTCCTTAAATTTCAATGGGATTGCCGAGTATTTGCTGTGAAAAATTCCAAGCGTTTTATAACAGTCAGATACATTTTCAACAATTACTCTAAAACCTATAATATCACTTAAATGTTCAAGAGATATTTTTTTATTTTGAATTTTTCGCCAAATTGAAAAAGGAGTTTTTTCTCTACCTGCAAATTTAGCGGTAACACCATTTAATTTTAAAACGCTAATCAAGTCTTTCGCAATAACATGAAAGTTATCTGCTCTATTATTTTTAATAAATTTTAGTCTTTCTGTTATTAAATCTCTAGCTTCTTTGTTGAGAACTGAAAAAGAGAGATCCTCAAGTTCATCTCGGATTAAATTCATCCCCATTCTTTCCGCTAATGGAGCATAAATTTCCATAGTTTCTTTAGCTATTCTTTTTTTTTTAACTTCAGATTTAAATGCATTAATTGTTCTCATGTTATGTAAGCGATCTGCTAATTTTACCAGTAGAACACGTATATCTTTGGAGGTTGCCAGGATTAATTTTCTAAAGTTTTCTGCTTGTGAGTTATCAGTAACCTTCTCTTCCAGTGCTGATATTTTTGTAACTCCATCTACTAAATCAGCAACTTCTTTGCCAAATTCTTTTAAAACAACATCGTATGTTGTTTTGGTATCCTCAATTGTATCGTGTAATAAACCCGTAATTATTGTGGCACTATCTAATTTTAATTCCGCTAAAATATCTGCTACAGCAACTGGATGAACCACATAAGGTGCGCCAGAAAATCTTTTTTGATTTTTGTGTGCTTCAATAGCAAAGTTATAAGCTTTACTCAGTGGTCCAACGGAAGAGAATTTATTATAAGATTGAATTTTTGATAGTAGTTGATCGTTATTAATCATCAATCAATAGTAACATGTTCTTTTATTCTTGTAATCTCATTCCTTGATTTAAAACTGAGTTTTTTAATTAAAAAATCTATTTTTTTATTGAGTATGGGATGAAACCACATAGGACATATTTCTTTTAGGGGAAAAAGGACAAAATTTCTCAGATGAGCTCTAGGATGTGGTGTTGAAATTTTTTTAGATTCAATTATCTCGCCATTAAAGTCAATTAAATCTATATCGCACGTTCTTGGTATATTTTTTAATCCTCTGGTCCTTTGTAATTTTTTTTCAATTTTATTAAACTTATCTATTAAATTATTGGGTGAATAATCACATTTAACTTCTAATCCGATATTCAAAAATTTGGGATTTTTTTTATTAGGATACGAAGGTGTTTCATAAATACTAGATATTTTTAAAATTTTAATATTTTCTAACCTAATTAATTCCAAAGATTTATATAAATTAAAAAAACGATCACCTTGCTTAGAATTTAAGTTTGAGCCAACATTTAAAAAAATCATTTTTTAGAATTACTTAATATTCTAGCTTTTTCTCTGGTCCAGTCTCTATTCTTCTTAACTTGTCTTTTGTCATAAAGTTTCTTTCCTTTTCCAACTGCTATTTGGATTTTAACTTTTCCTTTTTGAAAGTATAGTCTAGTTGGAACTAGAGTTAGTCCGTCTTGATGAATCATGCCTATTAATTTATTAATTTCTTTTCTTTTTAACAATAGTTTTCGGTCACTTTTTGGATCATGATTATTATAACTTGATTGCTTGTACAAAGGTATGTGGGAATTAATTAGGAAAATTTCTCTATCTTTGTCAACAGCATACGAATCTGCAATGCTAACTTTACCGTCACGAATAGATTTAACTTCGGAACCTTTGAGCTCAATACCCGCCTCAAGTAGTTCTAAAAAAAAATAACTAAAACTTGCTTTCCGGTTAAGGCAAATTATTTTCTGTCCAGGAAATTCTTTAGGTTTCATTAAATTAAAACTGCGTGTTCTAAAGCTTTTTTAACTGCAGATTTAGTTGAATCCGTAATTTTAACTAGCGGCAATCTTACATCGTCAGATGAAAGTTTTAGTAAAGAAGCAGCGTATTTAACAGGAGATGGATTACTCTCAATAAATAGAGATTTGTTTAAAGGGGATAGAAGTTTATTTATCACTTCGGCTCTTTTTTGCAAATCAACATTATTTCTTTCTAAAGATGCCTTTTGCATTTCAGAACATAGTTTCGCTGCAACATTTGCTGTAACGCTAATACATCCTCTGCCACCTCTTTTATTAAATTCTAACGCATTACTATCTTCCCCCGTTAACATAATAAATTTATCGCCCATTGCTTTGAGCTGTTGGTCAGCTCTATTAAGATCCCCGGTTGCATCTTTTACTCCAACAATATTTTTTAATTCATATAAACGAGACATAGTTTCAACGGACATATCAATTACAGATCTTGAGGGTATGTTGTAAATAATAATTGGTATACCGACGTTGTCATTTATCATTTTATAATGCTGGTAAAGTCCTTCTTGTGTAGGTTTGTTGTAATAAGGTGTAACTACTAATAATCCATCGGCACCAGCTTTATCAGCAAATTTAGAAAGTTCTACTGCTTCTACTGTTGAGTTAGATCCCGTTCCTGCAATAACAGGTATTTTATTTTGACACTCTTTAACTGATAGATTTATTATTTTTTTATGCTCTTCATGTGTAAGTGTTGGTGACTCTCCTGTCGTACCACCAGGTACCAACCCATGTGTACCATTTTTTAAATGATAATTGATTAATTTAATGTAATTACCTTCATCTAACCTATCTTCTTTGAAGGGTGTAATTAAAGCTACAATTGATCCTTTAAACATATATTAAAATAATATAATTAATTTTTAATCTTTTAAACTTTATGCTTTATCTAAAAAATAGTCTAGTAAATTTAACATTAATAATATTTTCCTTGTTTTTTTTAACTTTTTCATCAGCTAATGATAGTGATTTTATTTTTCCAAAAAAAAAAATTATTACAATAAAAAACAATGAGAAAAAAATAGTTCAAACTCAGCTTAATAAAAATTTTGAATTAAATGTCTTGCCTCAAAAAAATCCACTTAAAGAAAGAATAGAAAAACAAAGTAAGGTAAAAAAAACAAATTTGACAGAGGGAAAAAAGGTTAAAAAGAAAATTGTTTCTAGCATTTTACCTGTAAAAAAATCAAACTCAAAAAAAAAAACCAATATACAAAAAAATAACAAACCTTTTTTAGAGAAAATAACGAAAGAAAAAGTTGATCAAATAAAAGAAAAGAAAAAAATAAATGGAAATAAAGAAGTATTAAAATTTAATGACGCTTTTTTATATCCATCAAAAAAACCATTAATTTATAGCAGTGCGTCTACTAAAATTGAATCTAAATCTAAAATACTCAAAGAAAAAGACTACCGTATAGCAATAGATATTTTCAAGTTAATTAAGAAAAATAAATGGAATAGTGCTTTGCAACAAACTAAAAAAGTTAAAAATAAAGAATTTAAAAATCTAATTACTTGGCTTTATCTAAAGCAAAATGGCAATCAAGCTACGTTCAGTGATTATCAAAATTTTATAGCTAAGAATCCCGACTATCCAAGAATTGGTCGCTTAAGATACATGGCGGAACATAAAATTATATTAGAAAATACTTCTCCTAGATCAATCATAAATTGGTTTAGTGACAACGAACCATTGAGCGGTACAGGAAAAATTAAACTTGGCGAAGCTTACTTAGTAAATGGAGAAGTTGCTTTAGGGAAAAAACTTATAACATCTGGTTGGGAAACTGCAGATTTATCAAAAGGAGATGTAAAATATTATCGTAAAAAATATAGAAAAATATTGAAAACTCAAGATCATTTGAAGAGAGCAGATTACCTAGCATGGGATAACCAGTACTGGGATTTAAAAAGAATGCTTCCATATTTACCAAAAAAAGAAAAGCTTTTGTACAACGCAAGATTTATACTTATGACTAACTCATACGGTGTGGACAAAGCAATTTCAGATGTCCCAAAAGAATTAATTAATGATTTGGGCCTACAATATAATAGACTTAAGTGGAGAACTAGAAGGAATAGATTGGAGGGATCTTTAGAAATTTTAAGTAAATTTCATGGAGAAGAAACTTTAGTATATCCAGAACTTTGGTGGAAATTAAGAGAGAACATAACAAGAGATTTAATTTATGAAAAAAAATATTCATTAGCTTACGAAGTCTCCAGTAATCACCATTTGAACGAAGGTCCCGAATTTGCTGACGCTGAATGGATTTCAGGTTGGTTATCTTTAAGCTTCCTAAATAAAAATGAATTAGCGATTAATCATTTTGAAAATTTTTATAATAATGTAGGTTATCCAATTAGTTTGGCCAGAGGGGCATTTTGGTTAGGTTTGGCACATGAGAAAAATAATAATTTAAGTGAAGCAAAAAAATATTTTAAAGAAGGGTCTAAATTTACCAATACTTATTACGGTCAGTTATCTTTTAATAAAATTAAATTAGGTCAAGATTTCAAGCTTACAGCAGAGCACAAACTTTTTGATGGTTATGAAAAAGAATTTAATAAAAATAAATTAATCCCCCATGTTAAACTTCTTAGGGAGTTGGATAGAACAGAGTATAGTAAAGATATACTTAAACACTTAGCCACGATAAATGTTGAAAAAGGAAGTGAAATTCTCGCAGCTAAATTGTCTACAGAAGTTGGTAGATATGATTACGCAATTCAAATTTCCAAACAAGCTTCTTATGAAAAAAGATTCATTAATATGTTTAACTATCCAGTAATACCAATACCGAATGAAATTAATGGCAAGCAAATGCCATCACAAGAATTACTACTGGCAATTATTAGGCAAGAAAGTGAATTTGATGCGCGCGCAAACAGTCATGTTGGAGCACAAGGTTTAATGCAAATTATGCCCGGTACAGCAAAAATAGTAGCTAGGAGCCTTAAAACTACATACAGCAAAAGTTTGCTAACAAGTGACACGTCATACAATATCAAATTAGGAACTTACTATTTTAATTCATTGCTTGAAGATTACGATGGAGTATTTCCTTTTGCTATAGGAGCTTATAATGCTGGTCCAAATAGAATTAAATCTTGGGTAAAGAAATATGGTGATCCAAACAGAGGTGAGATAAATTTTATAGACTGGATTGAATTAATTAGGTTTAAAGAAACAAGAAATTACGTTCAAAGAGTAATTGAAAATATAAATGTCTATAAATATACTTTAAACAAAGATCCAATAAAAATTGATGGTTTTTTTAGACAATAAATAAATCTATAACAAATTTCACGTATAATTTTTTAAGTAAAAAATTCTTTACTATAAACAGATTAGTAGTAAATAAAATGGCAAATAAATATAAACATGTGATTTGTCGACATGCTTGTTGTTGCGGTTAAATTAATTTATGTTGATGAAATATTAAAAAAAATTTATTTAAAAAAATGAAATTTAACAAAAATAAAACTTTTAAAAAAAATATTTAAAAAATTTGAGGTAATTTCAATTATCACAGACAAAAATTTTATTAATTTAATAAAAATATTATTAACAAATGTATATAAATAAAGCTAAAAAAATTGTAATAAAGTTAGGTTCCTCAACAATAGTTGATAAACATGGCAAATTTAAAAAAAATTGGTTAACAAGTTTAATAAAAGATATCAAAAAATTAAAAAAAAATAAACAAGAGGTAGTGATTGTTTCATCTGGAGCAATTGCCTTGGGACAAAATTATTTAAAAATAAAAAACAAAAAAGTTAAACTAGAGATGAGTCAAGCCGTAGCTTCTGTTGGTCAAATTTATTTAATAAATGAGTTTCAAAAATTGTTTAAAACAAATAAAATTGAAATAGGGCAGATTCTAATTACACCTGATGATACCGAACAAAGAAGAAGAGCTTTAAACGTAAGAAGAACTTTTGAAAATCTTTTCAAACTTGGAGCAGTACCAATTGTTAATGAAAACGATACAACAGCCACTTCTGAAATAAAGTATGGTGATAATGATAGATTGGCAGCTAGAGTCGCTCAAATCATTGGTGCTGATTTATTAATAATTCTGTCTGACGTTGATGGACTCTATGAGTCTATTTCAAATAAAAAAACTCTAATCAAAAAAGTTGAAGCTATTGATAATGACATTCTTGCTTTAGTTGATAAAAAAATTAATATTTATGGATCTGGTGGGATGTTGACTAAACTAGAAGCCGCTAAAATTTGCATGAATGCAGGATGTAATATGTTGATAGCAAATGGGAGTAATCTTAATCCTATTAACCGAATTATAGAAAGAAAATTATTCACATGGTTTCTACCAAAAATTTCTCATTTAGACGCTAGGAAGAAATGGATAATTAGTTCATTGTCTTCTAAGGCAAAAATTTATATTGATCAGGGTGCGGCAATTGCATTAAAATCAGGCAAAAGTTTATTACCAGCTGGTATTACTAAAGTTTCAGGTGTTTTCAGAAAGGGGGACAATATATTAATTGTCGATAACAATAATGCTTATATCGCAAGAGCTTTATCTTCTTTTACATCTGAAGAAGTCAATAAAATTAAGGGTTTGCAGAGTGACCAGATAGAAAAAATCTTAGGATATGCCAGTAAATCTGAAATAGTTCATAAGAACGATATGGTTATATTATGAAAAAATTAAAACAAATTGGCTTAAATGCTAGGAAAGCTTTTATGCACCTCAATAATCTAGATTCAAAAAAAATAAATAAGACTCTTAATAGCTATGGTCAACTTTTATTAAAAAATAAAAAACAAATTCTTCATGAAAATTTAAAGGATGTAAAATCTTCAACAAGAAAACATCTATTAGACAGGCTTGTATTGAACGAAAAAAAAATAGAGGAGATAAGAAATTCCTTAAATGAAATAATTAAATTTAAAAATCCACTTAATAAAAAGTTAGAGGAATGGAAAACCCCCGCTGGCTTAAAAATAAAAAAAATTACAACACCAATAGGAGTGATAGGCATAATTTATGAAAGCAGGCCGAATGTTACAGCCGATGTCTCTGCCCTAAGTCTTAAATCTGGTAATTGTGCTATATTAAGAGGTGGCTCTGAAGCCTTTAACTCTAACAAAATTTTGGCCAATCTATTTAGAGAAGCTTTAAGTAAAAATAAAATTGACAAAAATTGTGTTCAATTTATTGAAGATAAAAATAGAAGTATTGTAAATTACCTATTATCTAGCATGTCACAGTATATAGATGTGATTGTTCCAAGAGGTGGCAAAGAACTTGTAAAAAAAGTTCAACAGCTTTCTAGAGTTCATGTAATCGGACATCTTGAAGGTTTATGTCATATTTATGTAGACAAGAACGCCAACATAAAGATGGCCACTAAATTAGTTGCTAATGCTAAAATGAGAAGAACGAGTATTTGTGGTGCGGTTGAAACGTTGCTGATTGATTCACAATCATTACGAAAACATGCTAAACCAATTATAGATAAGCTTACATCTTTGGGGTGTGAAGTGGTTGTGGATAAAACAATTAATAAAATATTTAAAAATAAATTTAAATTAGCGAAAGAAATAGATTGGAAAACAGAGTATCTTGATGCAAAAATTTCAATCAAATCAGTAAATGGAGTACATGAAGCCAAAGAACATATATTAAAGTACGGGACGATGCATACTGACAGTATAATTACAAAAAATTCTAAAACTGCTCAAATTTTTTTAAAAGGTGTAAATAGTGCAATAGCAATGCACAACGTTTCTACACAATTTGCAGATGGTGGTGAGTTTGGTTTTGGTGGAGAAATTGGAATTTCAACAAATAAATTACCACCTCGAGGACCAGTAGGAATTAATCAACTAACTTCTTACAAATATATTGTAACGGGAAAAGGAATAATCAGGTCTTAATCGATAGTGATTAGATGTGCAAAAAAATTACTTTTTTTAAAAAATGGCGGAAGAGGAGAGATTCGAACTCTCGGTAAGCTTTACGCCTACGGACAGTTAGCAACCGCCTGGTTTAAACCACTCACCCACTCTTCCTTGTCCATTTGCTATCATGGAAGAATTTGTGAGTATTAATTCTTCCCTTATAACAATATAACATCCTTCAAAACTTTTTCGAGTCTTAAATGAAAAAAAATATTTTAAATGGATCTCTGCTAACTGTAGGTGCTTCTTTATGGTGGGGAATAATTGGAGTTATTTATTTTAAATTTGTTTCTTTTGCTAATCCTATTGAGTTGGTAATTCACAGAACCCTGTGGACTGCTTTTTTGCTTATAATAACAACTTTTTTATTTTCAAAATGGAGGATTTTTTTTAATGTACTAAAAAGTAAGAAAAAAATAGTTTTATTATTCATTTCTGGCTTTCTTGTTATGGTTAACTGGTTAACTTGGCTTTATGCAATTTCAGTGGACAAATTAGTAGATGCAAGTTTTGGTTATTATATATTCCCAATTTTTAGTGTTTTTTTGGGAATAGTTTTTT